>Ga0214921_10001509_pt1 | contig 39532 bp, 24 predicted proteins | sample LL1505_MetaG_FD_177992 | JGI IMG/M metagenome (GOLD analysis project Ga0214921, IMG submission 177992) | Freshwater microbial communities from Lake Lanier, Atlanta, Georgia, United States - LL-1505 | ecosystem: Environmental > Aquatic > Freshwater > Lake | place: USA: Georgia | collected...
GAACTGATTGCAGACTCAAATAAATTCTGGTCAAGTTGTCGCTGGCAGTGGTATTGTATACCACAGTATTGGTCAAATAAGTTGATGCACCGCTCCACGCAGCCGGAACAACAACATCTTGATTGTTGACACGTATGGTATTGCCACTGGTCAAAGAAGGATTGGCATTGAGCGCTGTGATAATACCATATGCACGACTTTGATTTATTTGGCGTTCTACTGCACCACCTTTGAAGTTTTGCACACTGCTGTTGGGCGCACCCACATACAGACTGCAATTATATTGACACAGGTCAGTGGCATATCCGTAGTTTGAAAACTCTTCAACTGTGCTTTGATTTATTGTTTGTACCAAGCTAAACGCATTGGTTTCAATTTCAATTATGTCACCAATGTACAAATCACTGTTGATTGTGACAGTGTTGCCACTCACAGAGAATGTGTTGGCTGCACCTGGTGCGGCATCCAGTTCATTGGTCAAAAACACATTGTTGACCAACACACTGACTGGTCCATACACTGTGCCTAACACAGTGAATGTTATGGTAGACCCATCCGTTCCGTATATGAATCGTTGCACATCGCGATCGTACACATACACTGTGCCTGCTTCTGAATTAGTGTCAACAGTGGTATATGGAGCTGAGATCAATACTTGACGCCCATCAGTGCTGGTGCTGACACTGTGGCCAAATCTATCGCTGACTACGCTGGCTGGATTGACGATTGTGCCTGAATATTCAAAGTATCCTTCAGCTCTCACAAGAATAGTTGTTCCAGCAGCCGGACTGTTGACAAATGTCAAATCTCCAGTAATCGTACTAAAAGTATAATCAATGTTGGGACGTTGTAACACGTCATTGACCAGCACTGAAAAACTGTAAATGTTATCGGCAGTATACAAGTATTCATTCAATGAGAACACTGTGACCAATGCGGGTGGTGTATAAGTTGGTGTGCCAGAAATACCGGTGACCACTCCTCCAGATACTGTTACAGTAACAGTGATGTTGTTTGCAGGACTACTGCCGCCGCCAAAATTTGCAGCAGGAATAGTGATGTTGTTTGCACTAGGCGTGCCATCAACGTATCCTGAGCCTCCACCGCTGAGATACACTGTGACAGTTCCTCTAACACGAGTGACGTTGAATGTTGCGCCTGAGCCTGTGGCACAAGTTGATGCCACATTGAAATATGTTTGATAATCCAATAACTCGCGACTGGTTCTCAAAATTTCAACAGCATCGCCTTCTGCAGGGGCTGTGGTAAATTGCACTGCGGTCAATGAGTTGATCACTGTGTAATCTGTACCAAGTAATTGTTCTTCACCGCCCACACTCACAGTCAACTGAGTGTTGGCGTCAATTTGAATAACACTGCCAATGGAATATGTGGTAGTAACGCCATCGCCCAGTGCTTGTACTCGTTGTTTTTCCCAGTCTACTCGACCATAAGCATACACAGAGTTGGCACCAGGTGCACCAACATACATCCAACGTTCGTCCAAACTCATTGCCACGCTGTAGCCAAATTCTTCTGCGGCAGTACGAGAAACAGGACTGGTCAACAACTGCCATTGACCGTAGGGAATTTGTCCAGGTACCGACAACTGTGGATCGCGATAGATCACTGTGGCATAACCATTGTCAACAGCGCCGGTGGATCCCAGGCTGTTTGGTGCACCAGCGGCTGCCCAGGTCTGATTGCCAAAGTCCACACTGGTGCCGTAACCGCGAGCAGCAATTTGTCCGTTGAATGCTCCGCCGCTGACATCTAATCTATCCAAGGTCAACACAGCATCCAATGGTGCCAGGGCCGAAATTGGTGAGTAAACATTGCTGTCACTCTTCACATATACATACACGCCACCGTGGCGTGGCAAACTGCTTAATGAGTACGGAGTCCAATATGCAGTATTGGAGATTGGCACTGGAGGACTGGTAGGCACTGCTTGTGAAGCTTGAAAAAATTCAGTTTGTATGGGATCCAACACAAACACAATGTCATTGGCAGCATAAGTGTTTGCAATGTTCCACTGAGTGGCATTTGGCGGGAAACGATATCGTGGACTGCCAACCAAGGCAGCGGCACGGTTTTGTGCTTGTGCAATGGCGCTACCGTATTGTTCACCTTCGTCTACTTCAATGGGTGCCAGTTCAGAAATGCCTGAGAATACTTCTTGTTTTTGCAACACTGTCCACAGGTCAGCACCATTGTTGTCCACCCAAACTTTGGCACCTGGTCGAATGGTGTTAGCATAAGGCAAATTCAACACGTCACTGGCCTGTGACACACGTTGTGTTTCTAATGTAAATCCAATGCCAACTCCATTGACCACTGTTCGATCACCGGTGAAGCTGAATGCAATAGTAACTTGAGTAAGACTGGGCCTTGTCAACACAGTGTAAACTCCGTTTACTTCGGCGTCAAAGAATCTAATTATCAGTTTGTCATTGGCCTTGAGCCCATGCTGTTCGGTGAATATGACCAGGCTAGTGCCATCCATGTTGTCACACACGTGAGCAATAATTCCTGGTACTGATTGTGCTCGATAGATGGCCCAATCAAAAGAATTAATTTTGGCCACCCAAATATTGGTACCAACACCGATGGCATTGAGATTGGCTGACAAACTAAAAGTATCATTGATGTCAAACACAGTGATGTCAACATCATCCAAGTTCACGTATCCTGCTGTGGGCAATGCAGAATCTGTGGGCAAAGTTGTGGTAACCGGCAATATGTCAGGAGATGTTATGTTGTAACTTTCTCTCCAGATATCTGACACCAAAATAGATTGATCTGCTTTGCTGGTCTGTTGTGGATAGACCACTTGAACAAGGCTGGGGTTGGAATCCAGCAATGCACGGTTCAATCTTAATTGGAAGAAACTGCGATTGGCATTGGCTCCGTATACTGCACGTTGCACCGCCCAGTTTTCATAGATGTTGTAGTCTGCTGATTCCTTGCCAAGATTGGCCTGTGCAAATAATTCAGCACTGAGTATGGTACCTTTTGATCCCAAGAACTGTCTATATACATTGAGTTGAGTTACATCATCAAGATTCAACGATGCCATGTACTGGCGTGGTCTAAAGCCAATCAATCCGTAGCTTAACAAATCATTGTCGCTTTCCAGATTGGCTGTGTTGATGTTGTAACTGTTTTGCAGTTGGTTGGCTTTGTTGGCCAAGTTGGGCAACAGTCCCAATTCAATTTGTGTATAGTCGCTGGCCAACCAATCATTGGCATTGAATACTTCTGTAGGCTGTACAATGTAAGCAGCCGACCAATAAGCACCTTTGTATTTTACAATTTGACCTTTGGTGTATGTTTGATATGGAGACCAATCTTGCACATTGTCTTGATTGAGAATGAAACCTTGGGCGTCGACACTGCCATTCCACTCAGTGGTAGTGGCAGCAATTAGTGTCAGTCTGCTTTGACGTGCGCCAGTTATTGGTTGATAAATCAAGTCTCCAAACGCACTGGCGTTGTTCAACACTATCATGTGTTCGTAAGAAGTGTATTTCAAATCAATTTGACTCAGTGTCTGATCTGTTGCAGGCTCTACTATAAAAGTATTGTCAATACGTGTGATAATAAGATCGCGAGTGGGTAATTCTTGGCGATTTTGATCTAAGATAATGTTTTCACTGGTCTGGGCCACCACGCTGTCAACCACTGCTTGTGGACGGGTTACCTGTAATCTAAATGCCAATGGGTTGAGGTTGATCAATGCATTATCATCCCACCCTTGTTGGCTCCAGTACAAAAATTCCGTGACCATTTGACTCCAACTAAGGATATAGTTGTTGGTTACGTCATCAAAAATCAAACCTTGTCGTTCTAGATACTGCCCGTATCCCAACAAAAAAGTACTGACTGCTGTTTCGTCTGCAAATATAAATCCATAAGGTACCTGTGTAATAGTACCAGTGTAAAAAGTAGGAACTTGAACTGTGATGCCTGCAACATTGTAGGTTTGTAATTGTCCTGTGAACTGGCTTTGTTCAATATTAAAGAATGGTTGTGTGGTACTGTAGCCAAATACAGCGTACCCGCCTACAACTTTTTGTATTACCACAGCAGAGTAGCTGGCTCGATCAAATGGCTGATTTTTATACAACACAAGATCGTAACTTTCGTCAGGAATCAACAGTGTGGTATTCACTGAATTGGGACTGGATTTCTCCGTGTAAATTTTAATATACTGTTTGTCACTGAAGCTGGCCATTCTGTAACACAGTCTTACGTCAAGGAAGTCAAGATCCGCAGTGAGTTCTGCGGTACTGTCTAATCCGCTTTGACGATTGTAATCCACAATCCAATTGATATAACTGGCCTTGCTAACACCGTTGCCGTAGACTTGAATGTCTCGAGCATTCAATCTGTATCGATTGTTGTAAAGGTATTGATCAAATTCGGTGTTGTACTTGTACAAGTCACGATCAGCAAACAGTGCAAAGAATTTGGCAGGACGAGTCAGTGCCAACAATCGCATGGCCGCAAACGGGTAAGCACTTGAATTCCACCATGATGCTTCCACTGGGCCGCCATCCCCAACACTCCAACTTTTACGGAATGTTTGATCATTGTAGGTTCCTACCACAGCATCAAGTGGGCTCAACAAACCACCCTCGTCGCCTGTGGGTACCACTGGTTGTAGTTGAGGATACGGTCCTTGCCCGTATGGGCTTATGGCCCAGGCGCCTTCGCGTGGTCCAGAATATGTTGGATCATCAGGATTTGTTGATGTGTATGATGCTGGACGGGCATACTGTGGCACAAATCTTGGATTGATAGGATCAGCAATGTACCCTGCCGCTATGTCATCCCATAACACCAAGTTGTCTTGTGTGTAAGGGCCAACACCATACAAGGTATCCCACCAAAGTGGTTTGATACTCAACCCCAACATCTCCCAAGGAGTTAACTCAGGTTGTTGTGTGTCATAGTAATAGCGATAAATGCCGCGCCAGGCACCGGGTAAAAAACTGTTATCTAATCGACTTTGGCTACCACTGTAGTTATAAGAAAACGGATTACCAACCTGGTAGTTTTGTGTTTTGTAATCCAACTTGTTCCAGGCCACATAACTCAAAAAGTCTGTGGACAAAATATTGTTGATGTCATCTATACTGTAACCAGTGGTTCTAAATTGTCCGGGTATGACATCGGATAATTCAATGGGAACAGGATTTCCATCCAGTTTTAAATTGTTGAATATTCTTGTTTCAAATTCCAACAACACTTGGTCACGTATGTCATTGAATGTTTGGGTAATGCTGCCGTCGTGGCCAACAATGACTGTTTGTGTGCCATTGGTGGTTTTTTGCACAACAATTTCGGGACGAAACGCTGGATACAATCCCATTTTGGTTGGAGTGTTTGGTACAAATGTGCCGTATGTTGCAGAATATTCTTGCAACAACAACACATCTCCCAGCACAAGATCAGTTAAAATTGTAATGCGAGGACCATCTGTGGCCACAACATAATCAAGATCTCGTGTGAGAATTACATTGTTCAAATACACATTCATTCCAAGATAATTGGCTGATGTGTAGTTGTAAACTTGAATGGTGTCAAATGTATTTGTTGTGGTATTTGACACTGTGTATGTGGTAGTTTGATACACCATGCCAGCTGGCAACATGTCACTCCAATAAAACGGCTGTGCCTCTATTCGTCCCAGGGTGATGTCTGCCATTGCAGTATCAAGCACTTCACTGGTGGTGTCAAATTCTTGTATGGTTTGTTGTGTAACGGCATTCAACATCTGCCCTTTGAATTTCAAATATTCGTTGCTGTTGTACTGCAAGCTGGCAAATATGTTGAATTTTTCGCTGCGCAGGAAATACCCAGCCAAGGTCAATGGAGAACTCTGTTGTAAAATAGTCAGGCCATAAGGAACTATGTTGCCTAAGTCTCTAGTGTTGTTGGCCCCAGTGATTGGTCCAACCAGGGTTGATAAATTTTCACAGATGCTTTCGTACTGTGTGCGAATTGTGCCCAAGGTAAAACTTGGACTGTTACCGTTCAACGGGTTGTTTTCTAAATTAATTGGCACCTGATAAAATGCCGTAGTACTGGTTTGATCGCTCAATGCCAGTACTTCAATTATGTCAGTTGGTAGATATGTATCTACCAGCGTAATAGTTGTGCTGTTGGTTCCTAATGTATAAGTGTATTTTTCTGGCTTTATAAAATTAGAGCCCACATAAATTTTCAAAGGTGGCATCACTGTGGCGGTGCCCACAGCAACGTCTAATTTTAATGTTTGCCCAGTGTAAGTAAATTTAAATTGTTGGTACTGCTGGCTGGTAGCCGCAGCCGTTTGCCATCCAATTAATTTTTTATAAATTGTTCTATCAGCATACTCTCTTGCGGCACCTGAGCTGATATCTGTAGTGATTGAAACATTGTCTTCAACATACAAAAATGTATCTTTGTACAAGTTGTTTTCAAACACAATGTCGCCAACGTTGTTGATATTGAGATATTGCAAAGGAAATTGCAATATAGGATCTAATATAGTGGTGTCACCGACTGCATAACTGAACAACTTGCTGCCTACGAATGTGCTGGATGGATATGTGGCTCTGTTGCCAAAGCTGATGCCATTTAAATCATAAACGTTGAACAGTGGTGCTTGTTGAACAGCGGTCTTTTGTTGTGCCAGTGCCCATTCAACACCATCATACCAAAATGTTTCACCAGGATAAGTGTTGCCGTACAAACACACTGTGGATTGGTCCAACAGCACTTCGCCATCGCTGGCCAACACCAAATGAATTATTGGTTGTGCAATCAATGGTGGTACAGTGTCAGGTGTAATAAATTGCACTATGTAAATGTTGTTGCGCACATTGGGATCTAAGTCAGCAGCAAAGATAACTCTACTGCCATCAATCAGTGTGTAGCCATCTGTACTGTATCCAGTACTGCCTTCGATGTTACTGAGTGCATCAGTTTCTGCGAAATCAATTATGTCTACTGGCTGCTTGCCTTCAGTTCCCATGTTGTACAGTCTGACGCCTGGCCTGAAACTGATGATAGGACGTTTGGCTCGATAGTTGTTGTCAAGGTCAGCTACAGTGTTGTTGTAACTGGCAGTGGCCTGAAGTACATCTATGTGGAACCAACGGTTACTACGAGTCCACGGATTTAGGTCTTGACTTGCTCGGTCAATGGTGAGATAATCTGGTTGGTTGGGTTCAGTTGCAATGGTACTGTCGTTGGCATCTTCTACATAGCTTTCAGGAGTAATAAAATTACTAACTGGCAACAGCTCAATTGCTGTGCCTACACCTGCAACATAATATTCATTCAAACTAAATGCTGTGGCGGCCACTTGGTAAGAACCAGTGCTCAACACCACAGCCGCCCCATCTTTTACAGAAGATATTGAAAATTGAATGCCATTGGCAGAAATTGATTTAATGTAATAAGTCTGGCCTGCGACAATACCAAAGGTGCTGGCATTGAATATAATTTGTTCACCTTCATACAATCCCACTGTGGTTTCGCAAGTGATATAATTAGACCCACCAACTGTGTCTATGCAAGTAACTGCCAGGGTGCCTGACCCGTAACTGGCAGGATAAATGTCGCCAGTGAATTTGACTTTTAGTCCGTTGGTAAACACCACGCCGTTGGGAGATGTATAATCGGACTGTCCTAAAATTTGATCAATGAAAATTGTGCTGGAATCTGCTGGTTCTAATAATCTAATGCGACCAAAAATTTCTGGATCTGTACCGTCTTGATAATACAACTCATCCAGTGCCGCAGTCAGCAATGGGATTTGTTTAAAGAATCCAGTGGCAAGTTTGTACCAACTGGTACTGCTGTATGTTCTACCATAGAGAACTGTGAATTTTTCATTGGTATTGACATTGCCGATTTTTGCCAGGCTAATGTATTCTACCCCTTCTCGATCAACAATGTTTATTTGCCAAACTTGATATCGATCTGACAGTGGTACTTCTGTTGCCAAATCAAAATCAGTAGAATCGTAACTGCCAACTTTTCCATTGTACGAATCCAGTCTAGGAAGAGGATCAAAAAATGTGGTTTGTACCCACCCATTGATGCTGTTTAAAAATACCAAAGTGCGAGCGTCAAGATAAGTTATCCCGTCGATGCCACCGGTCTGTGCAATAAAGTCATTCAACGGTTGATTGTTGATTTGATCAAATTCCAGTGTTGTTGCCAAATCAATTGGTCCTACATCTGCAAGATCATAATAAAATTGTTGCGTTGTTCTTTGTGGCACATTGAAAGAAACCACGCCAAGGTCTTCACCATTGTTGACAACGCCAACAATGTCTCGGTCGCCAATGTTGGGCGTGTAAGGTAACACTCCTGCGGTACCTGGATTGGTTTGAATCCAAAATCCTGGACCAGTGCCCGACGCACTGTTAACAATGTTGAATGTGCCATGTAAATTGGGTTGATTTTCGGCCACATAATACAGCGTGTCCGGAGCATCTTGGGGTACAGTAAATGTTACCAACCCGGTGGCACTGCCGTTGCGTGTGACTCCAGAATTGTACGCACTACCAGTGCCTTGTACTATCGCAGTTTTGATCCAAAAAGGATACGGTGCATTCAGCGTGAGATTGAATACGTAAGTATTACCACGTGCCAATGTCAATGTTGGGTTTGGCAGTTGATCTATTAGATATGAACTGGTCCCACTGTTGGTCACACGATAATTTACAGTTTCTTTGGCATTTTGCGCCACTTGAAAAGTATAGTTGCCTCCACGCACAAGATCAAGTGTGGGATTGTTGCCTGCAACCCCTGAGAATGTGTACACACCATTTTCTCTCGTGACTTCAAAATTGTCATTGGTGGGTATTCCTCCAGTGTTTATTTCCACAGTTTGTGGACCCGTGGGCACCCAGAAATATTGACTGAAGTTTACAAATGAGTCATAATCTACAAACGGATCCCAAGTGTAATATTCACTGTTGTACAGTTGGTCAGGTCTAGTTTGATCACCACCTTGGAATCCAATGGCATCATTTATACCAGGGTATGTTATGACATTCTTGATTTTGTCAGTGTCAGGTTCTAAGCTGATAACCCCTGGCTCAAGTTGATAGTCTTGGCGAGATTTGTCTGGTTCAATTACATACTTGTCATTGGGGTTGACACCAGGACCCACAGTGCGCCCAATGAAGCCTTGTGTCTTTTTAAATTTAGGCTCTTGTACCATTTGGTCAAGAGTAGCAGCCAAGAATTGCTTGTTGACTGGGGTTCTAAAAATTTCTGGTAAAAAATCAACTGATCTTGTACGTGCCATTAAATTACTCCGCTGCCTGGGGCAGTACGTAGATTAGTACTAGTCAATGCTTCAATCACATCAATATTGTCGATGGTTGCACCATTGGCAAATATTTCATTGGGCTGACTGCGAATTTCATACAAGTCGCCAAAACTCTTTTGTTGGTCCAGGGGTACTAATACCACAGAACTGATGATAGTGCCTAACTGTCTATGCAAATATGCTGCCAGCTCTGAGAAATAGAACGTGTCACCAAAATTCCATTTGTCAATGCTGAAATATGCATTCATCTCTGCCAACACTGAGCTTTTAATTTCACTGGTACTGGCTGTTGAATTCTGCGCACGAATAACTTTGATTGTGGCTCGCAGTTGTTGTGCTGCCTTGGGCCCAAACAGTGGTTTGAATATCACAGGATTCACAATGATATTGTCTGAGATCATTTTGTAATCTTGTAAGTTTTGGTATTCTGTAGTGAGCTCATCAATTGTGGGCAAGTTTGGTTGTGGCACAGTGCCAGTGGTGTCTCGCAACCAATTTTGATAGGCGGTATAATAGCTCAGGGTCACAACATACAAGTCAATGATGTTGGTTGTTCCTGGATCAATTCTATTTGTCAGTGGGCTGTTGTGGCGATACTGGAAATACAATGCTTGACGTCCAGTCCTAGCTATCCATCCTGATACTGCGATAATAGTTCTCACACCTGTGACTGAAATACTTAGTTGATAAAATGCCTGATCAGTGTAGGCATAAAATACTTGTCCTGGCGTCCATTCGGTTTTGGCCAATTCAATGTCATCCAGTGTGGCATAGTCATAATTCACAATGCCTGGTTCTACCAACAAGTAACGTTGTAAATTGTCAAAGTCCACTGTTTGTTGTAGGAACACAAAAGGCCCTGACGGTGAAGCTGGTCCCACAATTTCGTCAAAGAAGTCTGGATTGTCTGGCACCCCATCATTGTCTGAGTCGCGATAACTTACTAGTACTTGGAAGTCATCAACATAGCCATCGCTTTCCACAGGTTGTCCAATAATTGTGGTATAGATATCACCTGGCAATGGTTGTGTTGAATTAGGCTGTGTGTTTACTGCCAACACATTGACAAAATCTTTGATGATTGTACCTGTGCGGCTGTCATACACCAATTGGTCTTCGTAGAAGAAGAAACGAGTTTGCAACACTGATCCAAAGTTATAACTCAACCCACGAAATGTGATTGTGTAGTTTTGATTTTGTACCACAAATTGTATCATCCAAGACGCATCAAGATTGGCGCCTGAGGTATTGCCAGCGTACTGCTGACTCCAAGGTGCAGGATGATTGGGTCCAGTATAAGCATCAAGATTGGTACTGGTTATGATATACCAGGTGTAAGGCGTGCCAGTTATGCTACCATTGCTGTCGTATCCCAGGCCAAAATTGCGATACAACAACAGTTGCTCGGTTACAGCTTGTTCTACTGAGTTAGGCAAGTCTGTGACAAACAACGGAATAATAGTATCAACAATGGCGCCTGTGGGTACAAAGTTATTGATTGTGACAGGTCCTGCCCCAGAAGTTAAATTGCCTCGACCGCCATTGTATCCATCTCCTATGATGAGTTGTGGACTGGCCCAAATTTCCATGCGTTCATCTGCTCGCATGGGGGTGCCTTGCACCAGTCTGTTGTTACGGTCAAAGTAGTAACCTGTGGGTGGAACAAACTTGATCAAGCTGCCAGGAATCACGTACTGAAACATTGTGGTGGTGGTTGTTCCAATGGGAATGGGTGTACCATTGGGCCAGGTAGCACTGGTTGTGGTATTTCTAAAATAGCCAGTGGTTTCATTGGCCATTGTGGTGCTTTGATTCCAGGTGTATCCACTCAACCAAGTGATTCCTGTTGGCTGAGTAGTAGAAGTAATTCTTGGAAAGTTTTGGTAGTAAAACTGTTTGACTGTGGGGCCAATCAATGCTGGTTGCAATTGATTGGTAATAACGTCAGCAATATCATTACGATTGGTCCAGGAAAACAATATGGTAGGCAAGATATTTTGACGCCATATCCCGCCATCACTGCTGAATGTGTTGGTGCTTGAATACTTGCCTGTGTTGTCCACAAGGTCAAGGTATCGACTGGTGCCAATTGACGCACGATTCAATGCCTTTGATTTGATGATTGAATTGTAAGCAGTGTATGGAAAGAGGTTGTAGTCTTCTCCGTTGACCATGCGGTTTTGTGTGTAGTAACGGGCAGGGGCACGTTGTTTGATTTCAGCAATGGGTTCACGTGCTTGACTGTTGCTCACAGGACGTGTGATACCGCAGGTGAATGTAATAGTTTGCAAGTTGCCATTGCGATCAGTATAACTGATGGGCAACACAACGTTTTGCATTTCTTCAGGATTGATAATGTATTGCAAACCATTACTTGCACGAACATACGCACGGAAAATGCCCACAGGAATTTCGCTGAACACTCCATCACCAAACACCATGGTGATTTGATCATTGGCTCGACTTGTGACTGAGTACACTGGTTGCAATGCATTGTCACGTTGTGCGGCAGCGGTATAAACATTGTCTACATATTGCCATTGTCTATTGATAGTGCCCACATTGTCTAGCTGGAACAACCAACGGTCTTCGTTGTTGATACCTTCTATGTTGATGTCCACAGTGCGGTTGGCCACACGTTCAGCCAAGTTGAAATCTTGATTCTGCAACACGCCTTGTTTGAACAAAAAGAAATATCCTGTGTTGGCTGATTGAAAGCCCAGTTGATCATTTCTAAACAACACATTGAATACTGTGTTGGGAGTGGGAGCTGGTTCGTACACATAATCACGTCCCACTGATGTTGAAGTCATGGCCTCAAATGGCATGTTCACATTGTCAACTGTGGCAGAATAAGGAATCACAGGCAAGAAGCCAGGTACAAAATTGATTGCGTATTCGTCAGTTCTCACACCCAGAATGGTTTGACGATTACCTGGACGACCTACTTTTTGACTGTCTATCAATGACGCATTGATGATGGCTGTGAACTGTTCTTGCCAGTCGTTGTTGGTGGGGTCTGCCCAATTTACTGTGACATTGGCCAGATTGACACCGTTGTAGTCCACTACGTTTTCAGTGGTAGACACATTGAATACTTTGAGAAAACCTTCAGCGGCTGTGTTGCGTTTGGCTGTGTAACTCACTAGGTTTGCCAGGCGCACCACACTATCTCTACGTTCAGCAGTGTCCATGTAATTTTCACGAGTGTTTAAGTCTGTGCGAAACGCCAGTGCTTGCCCCATAAATGCCATGACGTCAAGCAAAGCAATAAATTCACTGGATTCAATGTAGTCATTGAATGTTTCAGGATAGTACAAACGCAGGTAATCAATGAAACTTTTGCGCAGTGTTTCAAAGTCATAGCTTTGAAAGTCAGCTTCGCGATAGGTTTGATAGATCTGTTTCCAATCTTCTACGCCGAATATCGCTGTTTGTCTTGTGGTTGTTGCCATTGTTTTTCTCGTCCGTGCTTTATTTATTGATAATAAAAACGGCGCAGTTATACGTAGCTGGCATTGCGTTGTTGTTGATCAAAGAATATGCTGAGTATTTCGGCATTGGTAGTGTTGACTATGGTGATTGCAATTTGTATCATCATGCCATTTTCTTGAGGAAATACCTGTATGTCACTTAGTAATATTCTAGGATCGCCACCACACACACGTTGTATTTCGGCTCTGATGTCTTGTTGCAGTTGTTCCAGTTGATTTTCAAACAAAAACTCCCATATCACGGTGCCATAACCAGGGCGGCCAGGCAGCTCACCTTGACGAATGTTAAACGCATTCAACAGGTCTCGTTGAATCAATGGAAAATCAGTTAGAGTGAATTTCTTGTTTTGATTGATGGTGTTGAAGCCGATAAATGTGGTCATGACAATATTTATGGCTGAATTTTACCCGCCAGTTTCTTGAATTTTTGCCAATATTATTTTAAAGATGCGTAGTGCCCTGTCAATGATGGCACGATCTTCGGCTATGTTGGCATTCAACTTTTCAAGTTTTAGCTGGAAGTTTGGATAATTCCCTGGGTCGTTAAAAATTTCAAGTCTAAGTGCAGTCACGTCATCTGATGCGTTGAACAAACCAATAGTTATAGGTTGTAGTCTTGCAGCCAATGCACCTATTTCTGCTCTGGTCAATGTGCTGGTTCCAGCTGCTGAATCGATCTTGGCGTTGGCGGTGTCTCGGATTTCCTGAAGTGTAGTCACTAGTTTTATAACTTCAGCTTTGATTTCTTTGTATCTGTCCAGCCAAACAGTCTTAATTTTTTCGTTGCCGTAGTCAGTGCTGGGCACCTTGTCGTTGCCCACAACTCTAGTGGCAGCCGCGTCAACTGTGGCTCGATTCACTGTGTTCTGCGCTTCTCCAGGAGGGGCCTGTTGCTTCACAGCATCATTGAGCTTTTGATCAGCAGTGCCCACAGCAAATTTTGCATCAGCAAATTTTTTGTCAAAATCAGCTTGCTTGCCAGCAGGCAATTGCCCCTTGATCCAGTCCACACCCTCAGCTGATGATTTAGAAAAAACTGCTGCCAGGCCGCCTTGCTCTTTGGAGGTCAATTCTTTGATCGGCAGTCCAAACTGGCTGGCCACTGACAGCCCTTTGCTCATTAAATCTTGTTGGGTCAAATTTTGTGCCGCTGGACTACTCAACAGTCCATCAAGACTGTTGATTCCGCTTTTGCCAGTCCACACTGTAGGGCTTTTTAGTACATCAGTGAGTTCATTGGAGCCTTGACTGAGGAATTTGCTTGCAGTGCCTGGTTTGATCAAGCCTGCTGTTTCTAATTGTGTGGCATCAAGTCCAAACTTGCCTACTCCTGCCGCGTTGGTGAATTGACTAAAATCTTGTCCGGTTGCTGTGCCAACAGCGGCCACAGTGGCTCTGACATCAACTGTACTGAGTCCGGCCATGGGCATGACTGCGGCGGCTGTTTTTGCAAAGTCAGCTGTGTTGATACCATCAGTCACAGGTGTGCCAAACAAACTGCTAACTTTGCCCACTGTGTCTTTGAGAATGCCTCCAGCAACACCCACTGCACCAGTAAGGCTGGTACCTGTGGTGCCAGCCGCAATTGATTGTTTGGCTGTGTCTGCAATATTTTTGAAACTGTTTAACGCACCTTTGTCAGTGCCCGGAAACCCTGCAAATCCCTGTGAAAGTTCGGCTTTGGCAGCTTCAAGGCCGTCTTTGGCCTGTGTCTGTGCGCTGAGTACATCGCCGGGAGCAAATCCAGTGAGCCCACCTGCATCAGCTTGTTTTTTAAAAATTTCAAATGCTTGTTCTCGAGTCATGCCCGGCGGACCATTTAATGTGAAATTCTTTGATATTTCTGTGGGATCTGGTACTCCAAACTGTTTGGCTATGGACGCGGCTTGAGCTTTTTCGGCGTCAGTCAGTGGTCTGTTTGGAGCAGTACTGGCTGGCGGATTGCCTTGTCGGCCACCATATGTTTTTCCGTCGTCTATTGGTCTGGAATTAGGTAATGGACCGAGTCCTCTGCGCAGACGCTCATTATTGGTTCTATCCCATATTATGGGATCGTTACCTGAATATGTTAATTTGTCATCAGGTGTCTTGGCGTATAAGCCAGTCTCAAATGAGCTGGTTGCAGATCCAACTGACCCTTTGAGACTGTCCAGATTAAAATTAAATTCGCTCATTTTGCTTGAATGGCTACTCCGGCTGGGACAGCAGGCGCACCGGGTGGCGGTGTAGGCTTGCCTTCTTCAAACTTTAACTTGGCATCAACTCCCAAGTTGTGATACGGATAAGGTTCGTGCGTGGGTGCTCTGGGCACAATGGTTTTTAGTGCCTTGGGGTCAGCTTCCCAGCCTTTGGCTGTGCTAAATTTTGTGTCATCAAGTTCAATTGTGGCAATAGGCTTGGGGGCCGTGACCGAAGCGGCAGCAGGACCATTTAGATCGATCCCGCCTGCTGTGAATTTCAAAGCGGTGCCGCCTGACCAACTTCCGTCAGCGCTTTGTAAACTTAGTGTGCCATCTGCTTTGACGCCCAAGGTGGCTTTGCTGTAGATTTTAAAATCATTTTGTGCAGTAATGCTTAAATCAGTTGCGGCTTCTATTGCAGTGCTTGCCTCGCTTTTGACTTGTATGTTGCGTCCAGCGTACATGTTGATATCACGATCGGCGTGCATGTTGATGTCACCATTGGTACGAATATTCACTGAGTTGGTTGAGAACACATCCACTGTGCCTTCTGCACCAAACTCCAACCATGTTTGACCATTGGCATGTGTGATGTAGAAAAAGTTGCCTGTGTCATTCATAGTGATTTGATGACCTTTGGCTGTTCGCAGTCTGAACAATGCGTTGGCACCATTAAGGTCACCATCATCCATCACAAGAGTGTGTCCGCCCATGCGACCTATGACTTGTGCATCTTGTGGTTTTAGTTCGTTGCTTTGTATTTTTTTCAGTATGTCATTGGGCTTCATACCACCTTGATAGATGGGTATACCGGGTGTTGAGATTCCAAACACTTTGCTGGGAGTTTCACGTTGGCTGCTGCTACGTATTGGGCCACGTTCAATGTCTCGGTTGAGACCTTGTTGAAACAATGCGCTGGCCACCACAGTGTGAACTGGTTTGATTCCATCAAAAAATTTGGGTGAGTTTATTAGGTCAATGTTGTTGGTATTGATTTCTGTGACTGGTAACAATTCGTCATTGGCAAAATATGCTTCTTGATTTTTGTTGGTTGTGGCGTATAATTCACTGCTGCCGATGGCCGGTACCATATGCCCTAGGCCATTGCCGGGTACCACACCAATATAGTAACCCAATTGACGGTCACCATTGGCAAACACACACAACACAGTAATACCAATGTCTGGGGGAGTAAACCACATGCCATATGCATTTTGATTCTGAGCAAATTGACCAATTCCATTGCCAGAGGTGTTGCCAGCTGGAGTATATCCATAAAACCCTGGCAAATATCTCACTGTGACCCATTTGCTCGAATCTTCAGAGTCGCCACCACCAAATGTTTCAATGTACACTTGCAAACGACCAGCTCGGGTTGGATCCACATTGTTTTTGACCACGCCATAGAATGGTCCAAACTCAGTGGGGGTTCCGCCACGGTCTGGTTTGTAGTTCTGAGGTGTACCTCTACTGCGTTGTAGTTCTTCTGACATGTGTGCCTTTAGTTATCTCGTGCGCCCTTCTGGGGGCTGTATAAATTGTAGGTTTGATTGACTCGCCCAGGTGCAACTGGTGGCGGAGCGCCTGCTGGAGTGGTCCACAAATTGTAGCCTTGGTTGGCTCTCACTGTGCCAGGTGTGGACACAGCATCAGTTGCAGACGGACCCACAGTGACTCCATTGCTGGTTGGAGGCAGTGCTGGAGGCAACGGCCCAATTGGGAATCCCAATGCTGGGGGGAAAGGAGCACTGGCACTGGTGGTATTTGGCAATGGTAGACCTGGTGCCAGTTTTGCACCTGCAGCCAAAAACGATTGAGCAGATGTTCCTGTGGCTGCTGTAATTTGTGAAGCTAGTGTGTCTGGTAATGCCCCAACCCTGCCGCTGACACCGCCAGCAGCGGCAATGGCCGCGCTGATATTTGGTGATGACGATCTTTCAGCTGTTGAGGCTGAGGTAGCATTCCCATCGCGTCCACCGTTGGGACTACCGGGTGTTGTTGCTGTGTCTGCACGATATGCCGCACCTGCTGCCGCCAGTGCATTGTTTTCTGCCGCCGCAGTGCTTGCGGCCACAGTGTTTTTCTTTGACGGGATTGGAAAGAAATACATGCTGCCTTCAATGGTCTGCTCAAATTTTCCTTGACGGAATTCACTTATGACTTTGGTGGCCTGATACACCGTGCTCTGTATTGGTTGTCTGGCTTCACCATTGGCACCCGAATATGGATCGGCCAGGCCTGTGGCTATGTTGTAGTCTTGTGGACGTTGCCAGGAAATTTCAAACATGACCTGATTGGCATCAAAGTTTATGGTACCATCAGGAAAAAATGGGGAGTAACTGAATTCAGTAGCACTGACCCCACCAGCCAAATCACCTTGTTGTATCCAACCGGGATCTCCAATGATGCGTACTTTGGTTCGAGACATGTCGCCGGGACTGTACAGCACTTCTGAAGCATTGGATGCGATTTCATTGCCTTTTTCGGCAGACCCTTGACGACTCTCTGAGCTGGCCGCCATGTAGGTGTATTTAGGCAGTTCTCTCATACTTGCAGTGAACTTTTCTCGCATTTTTGCCGCGGCACTATCGTTGGGAGTTTTTCCAGTCACAGTAATGTTGTATAACCCGTTGAAGTTGGCCTGAAAATCCAATACCGCGGTGTTTTGCCCTGTGAACCAAAACGGATAACTTTTATGTACTCCTCGAAATTTACTCACAGGAAAATATTTTGAGTCAAAGTTAGGCACTTCATATTCACTGATGATAAATCTTATTTTGTAGGAATAGTCGTTGCGAAGATTGTCATACTCACCTTGTTCAGCTTCCATGTTGATTTTAAACCATTGCAATGGTTTAGTGCGATCTGGATTTAATGATTCTGTACCTTCTTCTTCGTTGTACGTGGTAAGAGCTTGATCATAGATATAACTGCTGTTGCGTATGGCCAAGTCAATGGCTTGCACCACTTGCATACCGGCAGTGACACTCCAGTTGCGACTGCTGATGTTCATTGCATTGGTCTCAGGCGAAATAGCCTGGTTAGCATTTTTACTGGCAGCGGTGCCCATGCCGGTTTGATTTTGTTCAACCTTTGCGCCTGGCAATCTAATTTGAGCGTCACGAATATTTTGTTTGCCATCGCGTCCGGCTACAAAAACCAGTTCATATGTGTCAGCTTTGCGATATATCTGCTCTGTGACCAATCTTTGTTGAAATTCATTCATGGCCCCCATTAGTCCCAGCTTGATAATTTTTTTGTCGGCAGCAGCATTGGCCTTGGGTGGCGAATTGTTGGCCCAGCTGGCTGCTAGAGCATTGTTGTCAGTGGCTGCTCGACCACCAGGTTGAGTTGATGCCCAGCCAGCTGCCAAGGCATTGTGTGCAGTGGTACTTTGACCAGGCGCATCAGCTGGAGCATTGCCCGAACTGTACACTGCATTGCCTCCCAACAGCTCGCCCACACTGGCTGCGGTCAGTTGCACATCATACGGCACTGTGCCACGCCGTGTACCACCAGCCACCATTTGGTTGATGGGTGCGCAGTCAAATTCATACGTGACCAGTTTTGATCCCACACTCCAGTTGATTTTTTTAATGATAAAAGGAATAAATTTTTCCACCACAGCATTGGGATCTGTGAGCCCAGTGGCTGGATCCAAGGCACCAACTTTGACAAGGTTGCCTTTTTCATCATATCCGTACCAACGCAACACCATGAGATATGCTGTGGCAGTGTAGTTGATGGGTTGATTCTCTCCAGCAGTTTGTCCCATGTCTTGCACAGCCGCATACAGTCGATCCAGCAAGGTGATGTTGCCTGGCTCAATCACTGTGAATTTTAGACTGGTAACCATGTGTGCTGCCTGTGTTTGACGACCAGGCAAGGCATTGTCCAGGGTGATGGAATCAATGTAAAAGTCTTGTGGGAACGCAGGATTGCGGCCGTAGTCTTGATCATTGAACTCTTGAGCAAACTCTGCGCCAGGATCTTGACCATTGACTGAGCCTGTGCCTTTGCCCAAAAACCCACCAACATTGGTAGGAGCACCACCTGATTGAAACAACAAATTATAACCGTTGATGTTTTTTTTCTTGCTGCGAAGCAATCTTGTGTATTGTCTGGTGCTCATCAAGTACACACTGGCAGAATAAGTGTAGCTGGAAAAACGATCCAACACGTTGGGTTGTGGTTCTATTGCTCCGTCAGCATTGAGATTGCCTTGTTTGATGGCATTTTGTTGAGGAGTACTGGACCCAGCTGCTGATCCACCCGCGGCTGCAATGGCCGCGCCCATGTTGTAAGTTTGTGGGTTGTTGTCGTTGGCTAGGTTGTTGTTTTTCTGAATAGATGTGAGAATGTTGGTGTTGGTCTGATTTACAAAATCTTGACCAGTCTGTTCAGCACCAGGTGCAGACTTGATATAGTCGCCAATCTGGCGGCGTTGTTCTGCCGCATTGTCTGGCAATACTGGTGGGGCTGCTGGTCCGTAAGCCATGTTAGAATCCCAACACCGATCTGAGTGTGGTTATCTTGGGCAACAGTATTTGTGTGTTAGACACAAAATCCAAGGGCGGTTTTGTCAGTGTGTTGGGATTGCGTTGATAAAATACCCACCAAAGTCTAGCATCGCCGTACAGGTCATGTGCGAGCAGATCAGGTCTGTACTGATATGTTAAATTGATTGTGAACGACAAGTCATCACTTTGCGAAGGTATTGGTCTGTTGACCATGACATCCAGGAAAAATTGACTGTAGCCCGTGGTAAAGTACGGACTGGTTGCATCATAATTGGCGCTCATTACCAGAATCCTCCTTTGAGCAAGTTACCATTGGCAAATGCTTCCATGCTGAACTGTTGACTCTGCTGGCTGCGTGTTTGTATGGGCATGAGTGTGAGTTGTATTTCGCATTTGGTGGGCACATAAGTGGAATCAGCTATGTTGGTCACACTTTGCATTTCCAACAGGCCTTGTGCAGGAACTGCAGGCACAGCACCTTGTGGCAACAATGCGTTTTTCAATCTACTGACCACTGACGATATGGGATCATTGGCAGCTTGCGGTTTGGGAGATCTTCCGCCCAAATTTGTGTTGTAATTGTTGGGCTTGGTTCTTATGTAGTCACAGTCATTGGGCATGCTGTAGTTAAATGTCTTGACCACACAGGGTTGGTTGTTGAATTGATACTGTCCCAGACCAATGAGATACACCAAAGGAGGCGGTGCTCCACGTAGCGGATCTTTGGCTCCGTAGAACATCTTGGTAACTGAACGAAAGAAATGTATCACAGCCAACAAGTAGTTGGCTTCGGCTGTGTCTTGCGCTGTGAACGTGCCAGTGATTTGTACATCGCCCACATAGGAACTTTTGTAAAATTGTCCACGATAGTTTGAGTGTGTGAGCTCAACACTTTCGTAGTTGGCATTGTATGTGGTTTGTATGGTGGGCATGTAAGGAAACACCACACCATTGCTGGCTTTGAGTGGTTTCAGCAAGGTGTTGTTGTCATCCATGTACAAATACTTGGCACTGGGGGCCAGACGTAGTCGCACACGCCAATCACCATTGGCTGGCGCTTGAAATTCTGCTTGAACAGCTCCTTCTTCTTGTGCCTTACGTTTCATGGCAGCGGCTTGATTGGCCTGCTCTTGTTGATATGCAGCCGCGGCTGCTTCGGGATTTCGTGCGGCGGCGGCATTGGAGGCGGCACCACCAAACGGGCTCTTGGCTCCAGGGTCGGTGGCAAGGTTTACAGGGGCTGGGGTTCCTGTGACAGCTTCTGGAGAATAATTCGGATTGGCAAACACACCAGTGTTGGCTGGAGTATCTGGAACTGCGCCAGGTGTTGACACTGGATTAGCTTGAACTGTGTTTAAAACATTGTTTTGTGTTTCCGCCAATGACCCTGGTTCAACTGGTGCAGCAGAATATGATGCAGGCGTTGCAGTTTGATCTGCAACAACAGGTGGTTGAGGATTGTTGGCCGGATCATCTCCGGCTGTGGCCACAACATAACCAGGAGGTACAGGATTGGCTGCTGCCTGTGCTTTGGCCTGTGCTACTTCGCCTTGTTGTTGCGCAATCAGCTGTTTGTCTGCATCTATTAATTGTTGATTTTTAGCCGCAGCATCAGTGGCATTTGCTCGGTCAGTTGCGTATTTTTCAGCTTCGGCTCGCTTGGCAGCGGCATCTGGATCGCCTCGGGCGGCGGCGGCGGCGGCTTCTGCGTCTAATCGTTGTTGCTCGCTGCGAGAAAAAGAATTTGCATTGTCAAGCAACTGTTGTTGATTGGCTTCTCGACCGGCTAGATTTTTTTCATTGGTAGCAAGTGCAATTTCTTTTCCTGTTACATTTGCAGTATATCCAGTTTGCAACACAATTGGAGTGTTTGGTGCAGTAGGTGTTTGGTTGGTTGCAGGATCAGGACCGCCAACTGATTGCACAGGCGTGTTGGTTGATGACGTCTGATAAGTTGTGGTTGACGTGTTGGTGGTAGTATTGGGCACAGTTACTTCTGAAGGCGTTCCAGGAGTTTTTGCTTCTTCTGCCTGACTCGCTAACTTGTCCCGTTCACCTGCCAGTTGTTTGATTTGTTCTCGACGTGCTGCCTTTTCTTCAGGAGTTGCATTAGGGTTGATGGGGTTGTCTGCTTGGAATTTTTTTAATTCTGCATTTTTGGCGTCAGCTTGAGCTTGAATTGCTGAACTTTTTTCATTGGCTGTTGGCTGCGGAGTTATTATAGTGGTTGATCCACCGCCACTGACTTGCTCGGTACTGGTGGTGGTGTATGTGACGGGTGTTTTATTGCTGGGCTGGCTATCGGCTTTTACAGGATAAGCAACTCTTTCAACGTTTTTTGTTTCGCCAAGACTGTTATAGTATGCATCTGATTCTGCTTTTTCCGCAGCGGTATAGGGTATGGTTTGTGTTCCAGAACCAACAATATGAGGACCTATTTGGCCACGGTTTGTGTTCTTCGTGCCGTCATCGTTGTATGGAACATCGTTGATTACATAGGTGGCTATGTCATTATCAGTGAGACCAGCCTGAGTCCACGCCTGGTCCTCACTCAAGCCTGATTGACGAAGTTTGTTGAACGTTTCTGCTTTTTTTGGATCGTAACCTGCGGTGGCCATGTTTTTATTCCTATACCTTATTTACTCAAATCAAAAACCATGTAGTTTAACAAGAGGTTGACAAATGTTGTAAACATGCTACAATAAGTACATATCTGGAGACTCATTGCATGACACTAATTGCAAAACCCGCACCCAAGGTTAACTACCTTAACAACCGTGACATTTTAAAAGAAATACATTTAAGCAAAAACACCTACTGTAGTTTTAAAGACAGAACAACTGATCATCAGTTTGACATGATCTTACCAAGTGTGGACAAAATCAATCAAAAGACCATTGCAGAAGCACGCCGCAATCGTGCTGACCGTCACAAACGTGAAACTGGCGAAGTGATTGATCCTAAAAAAATACCCAATACGGAAGTGGTTTTCCGTGTTATGACTTGGGAACACATACCCATGGCGCCCAAGAAAGTGCCCAAAACTGCCACTAAAAAGAAAAAGATCGAAGACATCTTGGACTTGGATGACGTAGTAGAAGATCCCTTAGCGGACCTTGTTGAGGACGTTGTGCTGGATCCCACACACATGAGAGTTAACTTTCCCCCGTTCTGGCATTACAGACTGGACGAAAACAAAACCCCTGTGCTAGTGGGCAAAAGCCACTGGCGGGGCGATTTGGACTCTGGCGAGTTTTGCAAGGATCATGGCAACATGACACGCAAACTGGCCATGATGTTTATGAAACTATGCGAACGCTATGCCACAAGATCAAACTGGAGAGGATACACATACAATGAAGAAATGCGCGGACAAGCCCTGTTACAACTCAGTCAAATTGGCTTGCAATTTGACGAGTCAAAATCGCAGAACCCTTTTGCGTATTATACTGCCGCTATCACTAATAGCTTTACTCGCATCCTGAACATTGAAAAGAAAAATCAAAACATCCGTGATGACATTCTTGAAATGAACGGACTCAATCCTTCGTGGACACGCCAAAACTCTGGCAAAGCAGGCATGGCTGCCATGAGTGGTCCGGTCACCACTACCTATGAAGAATGAGTCAAGTATATTGCACCGCACCATTCAATGGGTTGACTATCAGAGAAGATGGACATGTAAGAACATGCTGTACTGGAGAAGTCAGCCTTGGCAACCTCAATAGCCAGACCATTGAGGATATACAACATTCATCAACTTTAAGACAAATTCGTGAATCCATGCTCAATAACAATGCTCATGAGAATTGCGAATTTTGTGTATATCAAGAACAAACCAGCGGCCTTGCTTCCCTAAGAGAGCATTATTTAAAATTTTATCCAAAGTATGACACGTTCCGATTAAAAAATATTGACGTTCGATGGAACAACACATGCAATCTCAGTTGTATGTACTGCACTCCAGAGTTTAGTAGCACTTGGGCTGAAAAATTAAACACAAGCAATTACAGTCCGGTAAAAAATTATCAGGATGACTTGCTGAGCTTTATATTAACGCATGTCGATGATATAGATGAGATCACTCTGGTAGGCGGTGAGCCCATGTTGATGAAACAAAATTATGAATTAATTGCTAAATTACCCGATTCGTCTAGAGTTAGCATAATAACCAATTTGTCTTACGATTTAGCACGGTTGCCTTGTACCCCAAATTTATTGAAGAGACCAAAAGAAAACACAGTATGGAACATCAGTTGTGAGAACGTTGATCAACAATTTGAGTATGTTAGAACCGGTGGGCAGTGGCAACAAATGGAAACCAACTTGAAATTTTTAGTCCAGCATTGGCCTGACCAAGTTGTCATTAACATGGTGTATAGTATGTTCAGTGCGTTTGACATTGTCGAGACTGTAGAAAGATTCTACCAAATTGGTATAAAAAAATTTAATTTTCAAACTTATTATGGTCCATCGGCCGTGGATGTGTTTGCAATGCCAACTGCTGTGCAATCTCTAGCTGGCCAACAACTAGACACTGTTATAAAAACTCACTACAAAAATATTCATCCCGAAGATCACGATTTTTATCCCTTGGCAAATTTAAATTTAATCAAAACAAAACTAGCACAAGCACAAGGAGATGCTTGCTCAAGAAAAGAATTTTATGAGCAAATTGCTTGGTATGATCAATGGTCAACCTTGAAATTCAAAGATCATTGGCCGCACGTGATTGATTTGGTTGAATTGCATCTTGAATAACTTTTTGGTATAGTGTACAATAACGAATGACAAATCTATTCAAAAAAGCCGCGGTCTTTACAGACATACACTTTGGTCTAAAAAGCAACAGTCAAACACACAACGATGACTGTTTGGATTTTGTAAAATGGGCAACTGCTACTGCACGGGAACAAGGTTGTGAAACTTGCTTGTTTCTGGGCGACTGGCACAACAACCGGGCCAGTTTGAACATTGTCACCCTGAGTTATAGTCTAAGAGCATTGGAGCATATGAATGACAATTTTGAACATGTGTATTTTATTCCTGGTAACCACGATTTATATTATCGCGATAAACGTGACATTCAAAGCGTGGAGTGGGCAAAGCACCTCCCTCGTGTTCAAATCTGCAATGATTGGTTTAGCGATGGTGATGTCGTTATTGCCCCTTGGCTATGTGGCGACGATCATAAACGCATACCCAAACTAAAGGGCCGGTACATGTTCGGGCATTTTGAACTGCCCGGCTACTACATGAATGCCATGGTGCAGATGCCAGATCATGGCACCATACAGCGTGGAGACTTTGGCGGCTTTGATCAAGTGTTTACTGGGCATTTCCATAAACGCCAAACTGCCAACAACATCACTTATATTGGCAACTGCTTTCCACACAACTACGCTGACGCTGGAGATGATGAACGTGGCATGATGATCTTGGAGTGGGGTCAAGAAGCTAAATATTACGCTTGGCCAGATCAGCCCAGATATCGTGTGTACGGACTAGCCAACTTGATTGACAATGCCACCACACTGCTCGCTCCAAAGATGCATGTGCGTGTGAATTTAGATATTGAAATTTCATACGAAGAAGCCAACTTTATTAAAGAAACATTTATTCGGGATTACAATTTGCGAGAAATGGCCCTGATTCCCAACAAGACTGCTGGTGTGGATGTGGACCTTGCACCTGGTGATGTCAAGTTTGAGTCTGTAGATCAAATTGTTACAGATCAACTCACCAACATTGAGTCCGAATTTTACGACAACAAATTATTGTTGCAAATATATCAAAATTTATAATATCTATGTTTACAATTTCATTTAAATCAATAACAAACGCCTGTATGGTGGCTGTGGCCATGACTATTGGTTGTTACGAGGCTTATGAAATTTTCACTGACTTTTCTTCACAATGGTATTGGCTTGTGTTTGCACTGTTCTACAGTGTGGTAATAAACGAATACTTTGGACACCTTTGTTGCGGACACAAGTTGTTTGACATTGACACTCGACGAATTACCTATAAAATTCTTGTGTTTTTTAACTGTGTTGATCATGCCTGGGGTCCGCCCACAGCAATGGCATTGACTCATGCCAATCATCACATGTATGCTGATCAAGGACGCAAAGATTCTCTCAATCCTAGAGTACACTATACCACTTGGTTTTTGAATCCAATACATTATCTCTATACCATACCAACTGAGTGGCCAGACAAAGACAAATATTTTGAGACTCAAGATCGAATTTTTCATGACATCATTCATGATTCATGGACACAATTTTGCGAAGATAACTCGCACTGGTTGACTGTGATTTACTGGGCATTATTGTATGTGATATTCCCACTGTTTTTGTTCAAAGTGGTGTTCTTGGGTCGAATGCTGGTGGGTGTGTACTCACAGTTTGGTGGCATTCTAGCACATGGTAAAAATATTGGCGGGTACAGAAATTTTGACACCAATGATCGGTCCTACAACAAATTGATTTTGCATTATTTGTGTTTGTGCTTGATACCAGCAATGCTACACAATAACCATCATGGCCATGCATATAATTTTAAAACAGGACATCGGGTGAAATTTTTTGAGTTGGATCTAAGTGTGTATCCCATGAGGATGATTAGATTTCTACTGGAAAAAAAGCAATCTTACACTGCATGATTACATTCACAAACAACCAATACGTAATTGGATTTACTTTTAGATACCAACACTTGGTGTATCATTTTAGATACATGAAGTTGCAAAAGAGAATAGATGCAGGGAGACAATACTTATGAAAGTCAGCAAGATACCTGGACTAGGCAGATTTGGCATCTTTGTAGATGATGTGGATTTTGATCACCTCACCGATGAAGAGTGGATGGAAATTGGACGTCTACACATCAAGAATTTGGTAACTATTATCCGTAACACCAATGCCACCCTTGAACAATTTAATCAGCGAATAAATCAATTTGGTACTCAACGTCTAAATCTAACAAATATATTGATTACCAAATATAAAAAAACAATGATAGAATTATATCAAATGTTAGAACAAGATGACCCGGTGTTAGAACAGTCTGATCGTGACATGCTTATAAGTGCAAAAAATATAGCATTGCACATAGGCTCTATGCACAAAGTAGAAGATGGATTCACTGAGCAGGGAATACCTAATGGCCCATTTCCTGAAGGCGAACTTGGATGGCACAGCAATGAGCCTGGCCACCTTACATCTGTGCCTGGTGTGGCCTTGTATGGTCGTCGAGGCATGGTAGGTAGTGCCACTGGATTTTGTACCACAGTTGATTGGTATGAACAACAAAGTGAAAGTTTTCGTAGTGAATTAGACGAAATGATTGTTATTCATCAATTTACTCCAGACAAATTTCTCAAAGGATTAAAAAGTAAAATTGCATTAAACATGCTTTACCAAACATCAGGTCCTGTACAAGGAAGCGAAGTGCCCATGGTAATACAGAGTCCCGGCGGTATACGTGGATTGCATTATTCGTATACTTCAGTGTTTGGTATCAAAGGTATGAGTCAAAAAGAATCACAACGCATTTTTGACATAATTGATCAAGGTATATTTCAAGATCAATTTTTGTATGACCATTGGTATCAACAAGACCATGACATGTTATTGTTTGACAATTCTATTACCACACATCGAAGAATAGGCAAAGCTGAAAATCGCATGGCAGCCAGACTAACGTTTGACTACACCAAATTGCAAAAAGGATTTTATCAACCTTATATGAATCATGGCAAAATAGCTCGGCAGTATATTCAAGAAATCAAACAACAAATTAACAATGGCAACGCTGCTGATTTTCATGCTCCTACCATGATAGATTATTTGAGGACCTTTTTATGAAAATCAGCAAAATACCCGGGCTGGGCAGATTTGGAATTTTTGTAGATGATGTTGATTTTGATCACATCACTGATGAAGAATGGATGGAAATTGGTCGATTACATTTAACCAGTCTTGTGACTATTATACGCAATGTTGATCTTTCTCCTGAACAATATCAAGTCTTGATGCAAAAATGGGGCACTCCCAGAGATATCAATGCATCTAAAATTTGTAAAAAATATCGTCTTCCAATGTCTCAACTGGTTGAAAAAGTAAAAACTGGCAGCACACAAGATCTTGATGCCGAAGATATTTTATGGATTCAAGGAATCATCAACATATTGTTAGTAAAAGACAATCGTGTTTATCAAATGATGAAAGTCACCGGGCGGCGCAATGAAAAAGGCGAAGCCCTGGGTATGTTTTCCGAAGGCGAATTGCTATGGCACAGCAACGAGTCCGGTAATCTTACGTTTACTCCTGCAGTAAGTTTGTTGGCACATGAAGGTGTGGTAGGCAGTGCCACAGGATTTTTAACCACAACAGACTGGTATGAAAAACAATCTGAATCATTTCGCAGTGAGCTAGATGAGATGGTTGTTTTGCACAAATTCACTCCTGGCAAGATCAATCCTGGTCTGAGAGAGGAACAAGATTTTATCATGTATAAAAACATGTGCCCGGTAGACAACACACCCATTCCCTTGGTAATACAAAGTCCGGGCGGCATAAGTGGATTGCACTACAGTGTCAACACTATTAATCAAATTCAAGGCATGAGTGAAGTTGAATCGCAAAAACTGTTTGATTGCATAAACAAAGAACTGTTTGTTGATGAGTTCATGTATGATCACTGGTATCAAAACAACAATGATTTGTGCTTGTTTGATAACAGTATTACTTTGCATAGAAGGCTGGGCGGTATCACTGATCGCATGTGTTATAGAATACAATATGATTATTCAAATTTGATAGATCAGCCTTACATTCCGTATTTTCAAAAATCATTTGCAAAACAATACAAAAAAGAAGTGCGAGAAATAGTAAAATATCTGGGAATAACTGATTTTAAACTGCCTAAAAAAGCCTGGTATGAGTACCTTACTATGCTAAGATGAAAAAAAATATTGTAGTATACAGCCCTTCTAGATTTTCCAATGAAGTATGGTTACCAGTTCTCTGGGCACAAGCCAAAACATATTATGAACGCAACGGTAAACATACTGACCAATGGAATTGGGCGCCTTGCACTGCCGACATCTACAGTGACGATTTAAACAAAGTAAAAATTACTCTGGGTCACATTGAACCTGATGTATTTGCAGTGAGCCTGTATGTTTGGAATTACAACATTGGTCATAAAATAGCACAATGGGTCAAACAGCAATGGCCAAAGTGCATTGTTGTCACTGGAGGGCCGCATCAATATTTCAAATATGACGACGATTGGTTTGTGAAATATCCTTACATTGACGCCAGCTTGCCAGGTGAAAATTCTGGCGAGTTGTGTTTGCAACAGATTTTAGACAACGTTGACAATGACAACAGCATAGACTGGAATTTGGTAGCAGACGTTTGTTATCCGCATAAAACATCGCGACGTGCTGTGCGTAGCAAAAAAATTTCAACTACATCAGACAAACAAGATTTTGACTACAACTGGAGTGCGTTTGACAGTCAATTTGAATATCTAAAAAACTTTGCCAGCTTGGCCAAGACAGTTGACCCCACAATGAAAATACTCAGTATCATTGAAACCACTCGAGGTTGTCCGTATGGCTGCACCTACTGTGACTGGGGAGGTGGTATCAACACCAAGGTACTGAAAAAACCCATTGAAGTTGTCAAGCAAGACATTGATGCCATATGCCAGCTAAATTTGCATTTTTTATATTTTGCAGATGCCAATTTTGGAATCTTTGGCAGCAGAGACGTTGACATACTGCAATATCTTGCTGACCAACGATTGGCACACGCACAGTTTTTCAACACTGGCTACGGTGGGTTTGCCAAAACAGAAAACAAATTGTCGTACATTGAACAAATCTTAAAAATTGATTTGAAATATCAATTGAGTTTGCTCAACGAAATCAAATTGAGCCTGCAAAGTCTGGATCCAGAAGTATTAAAAATCATTGATAGAAAAAATGTTTCTTTGAGCAAACAAATGGCCATGCTAAAAAACATTACACCTTGGTATAAAAAACTTCCCATTTACATTGAGTTGATTTATGGTTTGCCGGGAATGACCTTGGAGAAATTTTATCAAGAGTTAGATTTTTTAGGTGCTAAAAAATTATCTATCCAATGGTATCCTTGGATACTACTTCCCGAAGCTCCAGCATACAGCAGAGAGTATCGAAACCAATATCAGTTAAAAACATTGATAAAGACGTCTGGGTGGTGGACCTATGAAAACGAAACAAATAATTTAAATGAAATAGTGGTTGAAAGTTTTTCCTACAACCAAGATCAATATTTAGAAATGTTGCTGAGCAGTGGGCTGTACAAACTTTTTGTACAAGGCGGGTACCTTCAAGACTTTGCCCAATGGTTACAGCATGATCAACAAATACCGTTGGGGCAATTGATTCAATCAATTTATCAAGAGTTTTTGCCAACTACCAAGTTTTTAGATCCAGTGGTCAATGCCTGGGAACAACAAATTTTACAAGATTCTACCACTGGATGTTTTATCAAAGTACAAGATCAAGATGTTTATCTTGGTCTGTATCTAGTAGCCATGGCATTTTTGCACCACAAAGAATTTACTTTGAAATTGGTAGAATGGGCCAAACAAAAATATCAGTGCCCTGCTCGTGTGTTTGACCAGGATCTCAAATTGGCCATACACAAGGACAATTTTGGTCACAAAACACAAGGATTGATACGATACAACTACAACAAAAAGTTTTTCAATATGAAAAATGAATTACGAAAAATGTTGTTGATGTTTGTTCAGTTTGCACATTCTGGGCATGCAATTCGAGGCCGGCGTTCATTTTTACTGTAGATTTACAGCAACAACTGTGCTATAATGCATCAATATGATTCAAATTAAAAACCTTACTGTACGTAATTTCATGAGTGTGGGCGCGGCCACACAAGGCATTGACTTTGATCGTCAGGACTTGACCTTGGTCTTGGGCGAAAACCTGGACCTAGGTGGCGACGGAAGTCGTAATGGCACAGGCAAGACCACTATCATCAATGCGTTGAGTTATGCCATGTACGGACAAGCATTGAGCAACATTCGCAAGGACAACCTTGTGAACAAGACCAATGCCAAGGGCATGATGGTCAGCCTGGACTTTGCCGTCAACGGCAAGAATTACAAAATTGAACGTGGGCGCAAACCCAATGTGTTGCGCTTCTTTGTGGACAGTGAACAACTCACAGCACAAGATGATGCACAAGGCGACAGTCGCGAAACACAGGATGCCATTGAAAATGTATTTGGCATGAGCCATGACATGTTCAAACACATCCTGGCCCTGAACACCTACACCGAACCGTTTTTGAGTTTGAAGGCCAATGACCAACGCACCATAATTGAACAGTTGTTGGGTATCACAATGTTGAGTGAACGTGCTGATCGCATCAAAGAGTTGAATCGTGGTACCAAGGACGCCATCACACAAGAAGAATTCCGTATACGTGCTGTGCAAGAAGCCAACAAACGCATTGAAGAACAGATAGAAAGTCTGAAGCGCAGACAAACTTTATGGACCACCAAACATGCAGATGACCTTGTAAAACTACAGACAGCATTGCAGTCTTTACAAAACATCGATATTGACGCAGAAATCGCCTCGCACAAAGAACACGCTGCCTGGGATCAACGTCGTCGTGACATCAATGACTTGGCCACTCAAATCAGCAGAACCAAACTGGATGTTCAGCGTGAAGAAAAAACTGTGGCCAAACTTGTGAAAGAAATTGAAAGTTTGGAAGCACACACTTGCCACACCTGTGGTCAAGAGTTTCACGATGCCAAACACACCAAGGTGCTGGCAGACAAAAAACGAGACTTAGCAGATGCCGAAACCAATGCAGCATCGCACACAGCCGTGTTGGCTGAACTGCAAACGGCACACACCGAACTGGGTGTGCTGGGCAAACCTCCCGCCATGTTCTATGACAACGAAGATGATGCTTTCAAGCATCGCAGTACCTTGGAGTCACTGCAACAACAGATTCAAAGCAAACAGGCTGAATCAGATCCTTACACCGATCAAATCTCAGACATGGAGCATCAAGCTCTGCAAACTGTGACCTATGATCATTTGAATGATCTCACTAGAGTTCAGGACCATCAAGAGTTCTTGTTGAAACTACTCACCAGCAAAGACAGTTTTGTTCGCAAAAAAATCATTGATCAGAATTTGAGTTACCTGAACGCACGACTCACATGGTACTTGGATAGAATTGGCCTGCCACACACTGTGAAGTTTCAGAACGACTTGAGTGTGAGCATTGAAGAACTGGGCCGTGAGCTGGACTTTGACAACTTGAGTCGTGGTGAGCGCAATAGATTGATACTCAGTATGAGTTGGGCATTCCGTGACGTGTGGGAAAGTTTGTACAGCCCCATCAACATCTTGTTTATTGACGAAATGATTGATTCTGGACTAGACACCCAAGGTGTGGAGAATGCATTAGCCTTGTTAAAGAAAATGACACGTGAACGCAACAAGTCAATTTGGTTGGTATCGCACAGGGATGAACTGGCTGGACGGGTGGAGAACATCTTGCGTGTTGTGAAAGAAAATGGGTTTACCAGCTACAACACGGACGTAGATATTGCATAAATGGACGCAGTGATTGTTAACATACCAAGAATGGCACCTAGCCGGCCCAGTGCAGGCACAGCGCTGATCAAAAGTTTGTTGAACAACAATCATGTATCAAACCAACTGGTAGATATCAACATTGATTTTTTCAATCGTTTTGCTGTGCAATACGGTGCAGAGCAGTTTCAAGAACTTGATAGATATTTTTACAATGACAACGTTGTATTGTCTGCTACCACAAACCAAAGTTATCAACAATTATTGACTGAGTGGATTCAACGCATTATTGCACTTGATCCCAAGTGGGTACTGATCAGCATCTTTACCTGGCAATGTCAAAACTTTGCTAGAGACTTTGTCAAGCAACTTAGAACTGAAACCAAGGCCAAGATTGTGATAGGTGGTCAAGGTATGATCAAAAGTGAGAACACCAGTTTCAATGAAAACCCTTACTTTGCCAAAGAACTCTTGGCTTCGGGTGCTATAGACTATTACATACAAGGCGAAGCAGAAAAAGCCTTGCCTGAATTGTTGCGTGGCAATGTCACATTCCCAGGTATCAATTCTGACACATTTGCTGAACGCAGTGAAATGAATGAGGTACCTGTATACGACTTTTCTGATCACGACATCACAGCATATCACAGTGGGTATTCAGATGGTCAGTTGCCCTTGGAAAGCAGCCGTGGCTGTGTACGATCATGCTCGTTCTGTGATTGGCCTGTGTATGCCGGCGGATTTCGCAGCAAGCCCGGAGACCAGTTGTTTGAAGAGTGTGTGGGCTACTATCACCAACACGGAACAACCAACTACTACTTCAACGACAGTTTGATCAACGGCGATTTAAAAGACTTTAGACAGTTCAATCGCAGACTGGTAGAATACTACGAACAGCACAACTTGCCAGATCGCACATTAAAATACAGCGGCATGTACATTGTGCGCAAGCCCAATCAATGGCAGGAAGCGGATTGGGCGTTGATCAGTCGTGGCGGTGCAGATACCTTGTTGATTGGTGTAGAAACTGGATCAGATCGTGTGCGCAAAGAAATGGCCAAAGGATTCAACAGTGCAGACTTAGACTTTACTGTGCAAATGGCCAGTCGATACAAAATCAAATTGTACTTCTTGATGATTGTGGGCTGGCCCAGTGAGACTCGGGCAGACTTTGAAGAAACACTAGATCTACTGCGCCGGTATCAACGTTATGTGGCAGATGGCACACTGATGGGCATCAACTTTGGCACCAGCCTGACCATAGGCGAAGGCACACCTGTTTATCTCAATCCAGAAAAGTTCGACCTAGTGGGCGTGGATGGCAAACGGCCAAACGATGTGTTCTGGATGCACCAGCACAACCCTGAACTCACCTACAAAGAACGTGTGCTACGGCGAATCGAAGCACAGGAACTGGCCATTAGTCTGGGCTATACATTCTGGAAAGGCGACGACCAGTTGACTTTTATTCGTAACAAGTACGAAAGGATTTTGCTTGAACATTGAAATCTTTTTGCACTGCGAAACCAGACTGGGTATGCCACACATACGTTGCACCATAGACGAAGGTGCTCCATTCTTTGACGGCCCGGCACAGGAACATATCTCTGCCACGGTGGGCGTTGCACCCGGATTTCACGAACTGGTGATCAGTCACTACAACAAACAAGATCATGACCATGTGTTGGACAATGAAGGGCGTATCATCATAGACAAGCATGTTGAGATCCTGGGTATTGGCATAGATGACATTGCATTTAAGATAGACGAACTGCGACAAGCGCACTTCTATCCTGTGTATAATTCTGTGTATTATCAACAACAACTGGCACAAGGTAATCCGCTGCCGCCCAGCATTTCGCCCAACTTGTACTTGGGCCACAACGGCATTTGGAAGTTGAATTTTCATACTCCGTTTGTGGAATACATTATACAGAAACGCCGCAACCTGGCCATTAACCTGGACAACACTATTTTTCAAAGTGATGTTGAACTGCTGAAGCAAACCAAAGCCTGGATACAGGCACAACCGGATATTGTATGGAACACCTAGGCAGACAGTTTGCTATCGCCATGGCCAAGGCACAGAATCCTGATGCTGACTTTTGGGCAGTGCGTTCTGCTGTCAACGGCTACTATATTGGCAGTAGAGTAGATCGAGATCCTGCTGTGGAAACTTTACTAGCTGCATCAATTCGGCCTGATGATATAGTACGTGCTGCCAACAGCAGTGATCAACTGCGGCAGTTAGAACAACGTTTTGCTGGTTGGATTCAACGCCACAGCACCAGCACCATTGTGGGATTAGACCAGTATGAGCCAGACTACAGTGAAGGCAGCACACAGGCTTTTGATAGTTTTTACTTTAGACACAGACACAGACGCTTTCGTTGCTTTGTGGGAGAATACTTTTATCATCTCAAGACTTGGATCAGCAACAAAGCGGATTGGAATTTCGTCACAGAATCAGATCCGTTGCTGCCTGGCGATGCTCTTGTTTTGAGTGTGCCATTTTGCGACACTGTGGCACCAGTTGAAAACTATGATCGAATAATGTCCATATGCGATGCACAAAACATTCCTGTGCTCTTGGACTTGTGCTATTGGCCCATCTGTCATGACTTACACATTGATTTGCGTTATACTTGTATAGACACTGTGGCATTTAGTCTTAGCAAGGCTTGGCCTGTGGGCACTGCCCGAATAGGCATGCGATACACTCGCCCAGGCACATTCGATGGACAACGACTGCATCACAGCATAGGATACAACAACAATGTGGGTGCCATGATAGGCAACGTATTGTTAGATAATTTTAAACCAGACTGGATTCATACCTCACGTCAAAGTAAATACAAAACTGTGTGTGACGTATTCAACTTACAGCCTACCAACAGTGTGAACTTTGGCATTGGCGATGCCTCCTGGAATCGGTACAATCGCAGAGAACTGCTGAAGTCTTATCAACTGGACTTTGATCCTGCCTTGTTTGTAAATCGTATTTGTGTGAACCGAGTGTATCAACACTGGGATTTGTTTAGGACTTTTTGTCGACATGAACTTAGCATTAAAATTTAAAAATATACAAGACTGTAATGGTCTGCCTAATATACGTATTGTGATCAATGACGCTGTGGTGTTTGAAAATACAGTGTGCCCGTTGATTACCGTACAATGCCATCCTGTGGACAACAAAATAAACTTGAGCATTGAACACTACGGCAAAGATCCTTCAACGGATACTGTGGTTGTTAACGGTGCTATTGTACAAGACCGCAGTTGCGAACTAGACACCATCGAAGTAGATGGCTACGACTTGCAAGAACTAAAGTGGCTGAGTGCGTATCACTGTGATGACGACAGTGTATTAGACAAATGTTTGTTTTTTGGCAAGAACGGCACATGGCGCATTGCATTTGAATTGCCTGCGCTGAAATGGATACTGCGCACCAGACATGAGATCAACCGCAATGATCCCAACTGGTCTGAAGATTATGAAAGTTATGTGAGTGCATGCAGACTGCTGAACAAATCAATTTAATACGTCGAATCAGTTGGGCGTTGGCCAAGGCCAGTGCTGAAGACTGCTTAGATACGCCTGGCGAGTTTGTATGGGCATATCCCAACAACTCACAGTTCTGGGAAGTGCGAGCACGTAGCCACAGCATATTCAGCAGTGGCAATGCCATCAAAGACTCAACAGTGATTGATTTTGTCAACAGTTTGAGTTTGAGTGAGCACCTTAGAGACTGCTGGATTGTCAACAAGTTTCAAGAAGCATTTCCTAGTTGGATTGCTGCTGGCACTAGATACCGGTTGCATAACTTAGATCAGTTCCGGTATGTGGGCTTTTCACAAGGTACACAGGAATCTTTCCTGAACTGGTACATGATGCATAAAGACAAGCGACTGCGAGTGTTTCGTGGCGACTATTGGTGGCACATGGAGATCTGGCAGAAGGCCGGCTTCAACTGGCGGTACATTGATGATGACTTTGATATACAGCCTGGTGATGCGTGTATATGCAGTTTGCCGTTTGCACTCACAGGTCAAGAGCATGAACGCTTTAAATGGCTGGTAGAACAATGTGACCGTCAAGGTGTGGACCTGCTGGTAGACTTTATCTACTTGCCCAACAGCAACAATGTAGTTGACATTGACTTGAGTGCAGACTGCATCAAAGAAATAACATTCAGTCTCAGCAAAACGTTTCCTGTACAAACAGCCAAGATTGCTGTGCGTATGTTGAAACACAAACCCAGCGATCCCATGCAAATGAGCAACGATGAAAACATCTGCAACAGATTAAGCAGCGGTCTAGCATTGAGTCTGATACAGCAGTTTCCTGCGGATTACATGGTCAACAAATATCTGGATCAACAGCAACACTGGTGCGAGAGACTGGGATTACAGCCCACTGGCGTGGTGCATTTTGGGCTGGGCAACGACTACACAGCCACAGGCAGACAGCAAGAAACAAACTATCTAAGCCGCTACAACGAGCAACAAAACCGCTATAATTTAGGCATGTTATACGAAAATCAAAATCTTTTAAAAAATCTCCAATTATACTAAGGCAGCATAACTATAACACGAAAGGCAATTCCCAAAACTCACATGACATGGCAATATCAAGACACCCCAGTTGAGACTTTACCCGAAGAATGTGTGGGATTTGTTTATCTAATTACAAATAATCTATCTGGACGCAAGTACATAGGCAAAAAATTAGCAAAATTTTCAAAAACAACGTACAAGACAGTAAAACAAAAGAACGGCATCAAAAAGCGGAAGAAGATACGCACTAAGATCGACTCAGATTGGCGTGAGTACTATGGGTCAAGCCCAGAATTAACCGCAGACGTAATCACTTTAGGCACCGAAAACTTCACCAGAGAAATACTTTATTATTGCAAAAGCAAAAGTGAGTGCAGTTACATTGAGGCACGAGAGCAATTCAGTAGACGAGTATTGGAATCAGCAGATTATTACAACGGCCATATACAAGTACGTGTACATGGCTCACACATCAAAGATAAAATTTAATCACGACTCTGTGTTGGGTGTTTGACCCAATCCCATTGAGCAACGGTGCAATACCCGGTGCAGACTTGGGCGTCAAAGGCAACTGTTAACTTAAGGCAGCAAATGGTTGGGGCAATGAGAAAAAGCAACCCCTGCTCATAGGACTTGGATCTATTTCGGGTTACTAGGGTTCCGTTGATATGTGAAGCTAGAGTAGGGGGTACCGGTCAACCGCCTCCGTGTTGGAAACAACAATCTCTTTAAAATAGATGACTGCGGTCACTCAGATGATGCATTCAATTCACCGTGCATACGGTGAATTATGACCACAGTATCTAGATGATACTTAGAAGACAATCAGTTGATGAACGAAGTGAAATCAACAGATCTCGTTAGAGATCTTTAATCGTCTAAGTTGGTATCTGGCCAATCTCTAAACAATGCATGTTGAATGTTTCCACTAACAAACTGATTGAATGATTTGTGTTTTGTTTCGAGATCGCCTTTGAGTGGAGCAACACGTTTGAATGCACTATCCATTTGGCCCATGTCTTTGAACTCCATGATGATCATCCATTCTGGCATGTCGGCTATGCTACGGAACCCCATTTTGCAACGTGTGATTCTGTAGGTTTCCATTCGTCCCTCTTCAACCAAATGATCAAAGAAACTTTTCATGCCGTTGACCCAGTCAATATCTGAGATGTCGCCTTCTTTGTCTGCCCAAATTGTATATAAGTCCATTTTTACTCCAGTGGTCCTAAGATTTCAAATCCGTCTATTTCGCTTTTGTACAGGTGTGCTTGTTCAAGATACAAGTAGCGGAATCCTCGTGCTCGGTATATGGCACACTCTGTTTTCATTGTTTCTATGCCCAGTCTCAGTTTGGGTTTATGGTAAGTCCATGCAAACTGATCGCATAGCGCATTGTGTTCGTCATAGCGTTTGATTAGGCTAAACGCCACCATTTTGCCACCATCAAAATATCCAAGCACGTCAGTTGACGGGTCGGTGTAGCGACTGTCGAAGATGGGCATTACACTGGCAAATCGTTTGTAATTACAGTATGTTTTGTAAATGTCATTGAGTGCAGCAATATCTGGCTTGACCAAGATCATACAATCCACTGTGGCACGATAGTTGGTTTTGCTCAAATCAATTCTGGCAAACTGGTATCCACTCATCTTGGGTCCTGTCTATGCTTGAATAACCCAGTCAAGTATTCCTCTGGCCAGGAGTGATAAAAACCTTTGGTACCCATCTGTTTGGCGGCTGTGTTTAACTTTGAAAGACTTTGTACTAGCACCAGGGCGTATTTGCCTTGGTTCATAACAACGCCGTTGACATCTTCTACATCTGCAGGATGATCTTCCAATGCAAGGATGTCACGTGATAACAAAAACTCTGTGTTGGCATCTTCTATAGCTGTGTGAAAACGTGAGTACGGCCATTCTGCAGGATCATAAGCATACACAATGACTTCGTGTGCGCCCATGCCCCAACGTGATCTGTTTTTTAAATCAAAATAAGGATCAGCGCCAATCAACACTTGAATAGTTCTGTTGAGTCTGGCTTGCCGGGCAAACGGGCAAGGAGGCCAGCCACCCAGTGCAGGATGTGGAACTTCTACAAAAGTCTCACTCCATGTCAAGATGTCTTGTGTTACTGTTTCGATGTTCATTTAAAAATACGGCAGTTTTGTTTTGTTGGTGGTTTCCATGTTTTCTTTGACCAAGTTGGCAATCATGGTTCTTTCAGAATAACTCATCTGCATGACTTGATCGTATGAGATTCCACCGCGCATGTGCCAGGACATTTTGATACTTTCGGCACGTATTTTATCAGCCTCCTGATCAAGTTGATCAATGTAATTGCTAACTTCTTCTGCTGTTAGAGTCAGGAGGCGGTTCCGAAAAAATTTGCCATGTCCATGCTCAACACTTGTTCGTAATCAGCACCGCACTCGGTGCATTTGAGTTTGACAGGTTTGAGTTCAGATTTTTGTCGCAATCCAATGGCATGCTCTCGAACGAGATTAAACACTGATCTATCACAGTTGTTTAAGAATTCTTCTATGTGTTCTGGATCTGTTACAGTAGCAGTAGGAGTGCGTATGGCTGCAATGGTCAGCTTCATGGCTTCCATGGTCATCCTGGTAATGGTGCGCATGACTTCGGCCATTTGTTCCAGCTTTTGTTCGTCAGACACATCAACCTGTCCAGGAATCATGCGAATAATTTTTTGTTGCTCAAATTGTCGAAGATTGATAGCATTTTGTTGTTCATAAGTCATGGGCTGAAACATGATTTCTAAATCACCTGTTTCAACAT
>Ga0214921_10001510_pt1 | contig 39499 bp, 32 predicted proteins | sample LL1505_MetaG_FD_177992 | JGI IMG/M metagenome (GOLD analysis project Ga0214921, IMG submission 177992) | Freshwater microbial communities from Lake Lanier, Atlanta, Georgia, United States - LL-1505 | ecosystem: Environmental > Aquatic > Freshwater > Lake | place: USA: Georgia | collected...
CCTTGGGGCCTGACTGGAAGCCGCTATGCGTCGGAAAGAGGCGGAACGACAGGCAGATCAGCCACCCCGAGCCACCGAACGCACAGGCCGGCTCACCACCCCATCAACGACACACGCGAAGCTTCCCAGCTGAGCGATCCATCGCCGCACCGCGGCGTACTTCAACCAGCGCAGCGCAGGTTTGAGGCCGAGCGCAACGCGCTGGGCTTGCGCTTCGGGGTTAAGGCCAGCGCCGAAGGGGTGTCTCGCGCCTGGGCAACCCGAGTGCAGCGAGAGGGCGACCAGGCGCGAGTCGTCCCTGCTTGAGCGACCCTCCTCGACACCGGCGCGCAGCGCCCACGATGCCGCCCACCGGGGCTCTGGCCAGCGCCCTCGGGGCAGCGCCCCGAAGAGAGCGCCCGGTCAAACGGGCCCAGGCCAAATGCGCAACGCAGCCTTCAGCAAAGCCTCACCCCGAACCTCAATGGCGGCCTCGTCCCATGCGGCAAGCTGCATCAGTCCACGGTTCAACTGCAGATTCGAGTGCTCGAACAACGCCTTGCGCTTTGCATCGAACGCATGATTCTGCAGCGCTCGATTCACGCCGTAGTGGACGAGCGTGAGGTTGCCAATTCGCGGCACCGCGTCCTGCCGCTTCAGGATCGATTGGGACTTTGCGTCTACGCCCTCAGTCATGTATCGCATAGGGGCAGCAACGAGTGCCTCGTCGCTTGAAACTTTGGTCCCGTCAGCCAGCGGCCAGTAGGTGTACCAGGACTGCGGCAGGATGTGGTCAATGTCCAGCGAGTCCAGCGCGAGAGGTATCGGCTCTTCGGTCTTCTCGGTACGGATCTCAGTTTCGAGGCGGTGAAACACGGTGCGGAGCTTCGGCGCATCAAGGCGCCCGGGGTAGACAGAACCATCAAGCCATTGCCGCCGAAACTCTTCATCACCTGGCCAGCGCGAGGCTTCGCCGGTCAACGCGGTGAGTGCCTTTCGGAAGGAGGCCGCGTTAAGGTCAGCCTCAATCAGCCGCCGCAACTGCTGTGCAAAGACTTTGTTGTAGTTCTTTCGCGAGAGGCCGCAGACAGCACGTCGAACCAGGTACGACTCGATGCAGCGGTAGATCTCTTCCTGCTCTGCCTGCGGCAAGGCCGATGCCGCCACACGCAAGGCGAGCGCATGGGTGGGGGATGCGTCCCACACAGCCACACTGCGCCCAAAGGCGGCAATTGGTGCGGCACCAGTACCAGTCACAAGGGCCTTGTAGTGTTCGCCGTATCGATTCAACATTGCCAGCTGAGCGCTGGCACCGTGCAGACCAGTTGTGCCATCAACAAACCGTCGATAGCCGGCATATAGGCGGCCGACATCGATCTCGTCGCCAGTCTGGGCCTGCACTGCGGTCTGAACAAACCACTCCAGCCGTGGCCGATTGAGGCGCCCTCGGGACTGAGCCTCCGACCATAGCGGAGCCTCAAACTGGCTCCACAGGTTGTTGTAGAGATCGTCAGCGTCCGTACCAGCACGCATGAAGATGAAGTTCCGAATCAGGTCTGTTGCATGTAGCTCAGCACCATGCCCATTCAGCGTCTCGAATATCACCTGGGCATCGTCTTCGTCGCCCAAGGAGATGCAAACAATGGACAGATCAGTGAGCACGGCCGAAGCCAGTGCCATGGATCTCGTCGCGGAATCTCCCTCTGTGCTGTCGTTCACCCACTCGACCATCTGGTCATGAAAGAAGACGATTGCTTCCAGGGCGGGCGGATGCGTCACACCAATCTTGCGCAAGCTGCCGGTCTGAGTGAAGCTGGCCGGAAAGCGCAACCGAAGGTCATCCAGCGAGCCTGCCGTCATAGCCTGTTCGTACTGCTTCCGATCACGGAACGTGGGCCATAGCTTGAAGCGTTCAACTGCCACATCCTCCATCGTCTCGGGGTTGGCGTTGGTCAGGCATGCCTCGATCAGCGGTAGCAGCTTCTCGCTCTTGGCAGATCGCAGCGCATGAATCAACGCCGTCAAGACGTACTGCAGGGTGGTCAGGCGCTGCTGGCCGTCGATGATGTGGTGCCGCTCTACACCCAGCAATCCGACCTTCTTCTGCGGCTCCAACACCACAGCACCCATGAAGTGAGGAAAGGCCTTGCCGCCCTGAAGTCGCGTGTCGGCCTTGTCGCGAATGTCCTCCCACAGTCGACCCCACTGGTCATCACGATTCCAGACGTATGGACGCTGGTAGAAGGGCACGCGGTACTGCCTACGATCCTGAAAAATCTGCTGGATGGTGAAGGTCCTTGAGTCCATCGTCTGCCCTCCCTGGGCTGTCGTCTATGTTGTCTACCGCCGATGGCGTGTCGATCAAAGTTGGGGCCGTCCGGCGGAAGCCGCCAAATTGAGCACGCCGAACATCACATGAGCACTCGATAGTGCCGCTTGTCGGCGTCTGTCGACTTGATGATTTGGTACTCCATGCCGCTGGCCACGGCAATCTGTTGTGCGAATTCCTTCTTGGCCTGAACGACAGCGTCTTCGATCTGGTTGTCGGCTTTGACCTCGACGATCACGTACTTCAGGCTGCCATCCGGCTCTTCGCGCTGGAAGATGAAATCCGGGTAGTAGCTGCGTACCGTCCTTGAATCTGGGTCGATGTACTGGATGAAAAAGTCTGACTGCCCGTGGGTCAGCATCCCTGTGAAATAGATCTTCTTCACGCGCTGCTCACGCAGCAGATCCCAGAACAACCAGCTTTCCGAACCGGAGTCAAAGCAGTAGGTGTCAAGGTGGAAACTCTTGGCACGTTCCTCGTCACTGATCTTGCCATCGTCCATTCGGACGATCTTGTCCTTGGCCGCCGTGATCTCGTAGTAGCCGTTCGGTGGGAGCTTGATGAGCTCAACCTCGTGCTCCTCGGTTTGCTGCGACTCGTCGAGGTCGTAGAGCTGACGGAACAGGCGCGGAATGATCTCGTCGTAGAGCAGCTCGTTGAACTCATTGGTCATGGCCACGAGTTCGCCGGTGCCTTCCTTTGTTGCGTCCAGTAGCCCCTCGACGCCAATGGGGCTGAGATTGAGGTAGCGGGACACTTCTGCCACCAGCGTCATCGGCGAGAAGGCCCGCTTTTCGCGGCGGGCAGTCAGGTCGAATGTTCGACTGCCGGACGCGCGCGCTGCACCGGCTGCGGTCAACCCCTCCTGTTGAGTCTCGATCAGCCGGTACTTTTCGATGAGCGTTTTCCAAGCCTCGCGGTCGGCGCGCTCGGGCACCAGCTGCTGGCCCGGTACGGGTTGCTTCTCGCGCATCCGGTACTGCTTGCGCACACGCACGAGCTTGATCTTGACCGGCGGCTGCACCACGCGCACTTCCACGCGTTCCTTGTCACTATTCGTCTTCTGCAAATCGTCGACGCTGATGCGGAAGTTCTGCTGCAGCTCGTCGTTCAGAGTGTTCAAGTTGTCGTCGGAGAGGAAGACGTGACCAGTGTGCTGGGCCTCGCCGATGGCGCGCAGGCAGCGCATCGTTGCTTGGAGCACGAACACCTTTGACTTTGGCTCGCGGAACAGGCCCACGCCGAAAAGCGAGCGGCAATTCCAGCCCTCGCGACCCTTGTTGACCAGCAGGATGAACTGCTTCTCCGAACCCTCGGTGTCGAGGCGGTTGAACTCACGGATGTCGTCGTTGGTGGTCAGCGTTTCGTCGCCGACATTGACCAGGATGCGTGAAGTCGGGATGCCGTTCTTGAGGAGCGCGCGCTCGACCGCTGGCTTGAGCTCGCCCGTCAACTCGTCGATGGTGGCGGCAAAGAATGCCAGCTTGGGCAGCAAGCCCTCCGGACGCAGTGCGCCAGATTCCTTCAGGAACGCCTCGATGGCGATGTCCACGAACTCGTCTGTGCGGGTGTTGCCGTAGCCGTGCAGCACCACCTTCTTGAGGTAGGCCTTCTCGATGGCCTCTTTGAGGCCGTAGGCGTAGACCACCTCGGGCAACACCTCGCGCCCGACATAGGGCGTGCCGGTGTAGTTGTAGCAGGCCACGACGCGGGTGCCTGCTGCGTTGAGGCTGGCCGCGAGGATGTCGATGGTGGTACGCAGACTGGTGTCGGTCTCCTTTGCGCCAACGCCCATGTCCTTGGCCAGCGCCTTGCCGAATGCGTGGTGAGCCTCGTCCACGTAGATGCCCAGCTGCTCCAGGCGGCGCAGCTTCTCGAAGCGCTGGTTGGTGGTCAGTTCGCCTTCCTCTTCCGGCTGGTCGAAGTTGTAGAGGTCGGCGGCGTCGGCATAGACGCCGGTGGCCGAGAGCGTTTCACCGGTCGCACCGAACAGTTTGTCGACGGAGGTTTTCTCTTTGCGCTGGCGCTTGAGGATGATCTTCTGCGTGTTGGAGACAATGATGTTGAAGCGCGAGCGATCCAGCGTATCCAGCGATGTGCCTGCTTCTTCAAGGTAGTGAAAGCGCAAGTGCGTGGTCAGGAAGTTGACGTACTCCGGCGGCACCACGCGGGTGAGGTCGAATGACTCGATCTCCTTCAGTGAATGCAGCACTGTCTTGTCTGGCGCGAACACCAGCGCGTTGTGGCAATAACGCGCATCCTTCTCGAACTTGTTGCCGAGCAGAAACTCGTAGAAGATGCAGGTCGCCATCAGGATGGTTTTGCCGGTGCCCATCGTCAGCGCAAAGATGTAGTTCGGGTACACGCGCGAGTTCTTGCGCATCTTCTCAAACAACACCTTGTACGAGTTCAGTTCAAGCTCATCACTTTCGCCGAACTCGAACATCTCCTGCCCCGTGTTGCCGAGGAAGGAGCCGAACTTGCGACCCTCGAACTTGCCGCTACGCTCGTACCAAGCCTTGAAGACTTCCTCAACTTTGGCGTTGCCGAGAAACTCCTTGAGGAAGACGTAGGTCTCCAGCGCCTCGAACTGCGGCTGGCGCAGGAACGCCTTCGGGTTCTTGTCAGGGTTATTGAAGTCGAGGAACTTGCGGGTCAATTCCTTCTGGTTTTGCCGGATCGCGCCTCGGTTGTCCTGGTAGAACCGCCACAGAAAGCGGAAGAAAGCGAAGTCGAGCGACGCGCCCGACGTGCTGGCCTTTGTCGCCGCGCCTTTAGTCGCCATTGCTGACGCTCCCTTCCCACGATTCAGAGAGCAGGTCAGTGATCTTCACGCGAATGGTGCCCGCGTCATCTGGCACTTTGTACGCGCCCTTGACCACATCGTGCTTGTCTGGAATATCCAATACCGCCGGTTGCAACACCGCGCCGTCGTAGTTCCAGTCGATTAGCACGCTCTCGACCAGCTCCTTCCAGTCCGTGACCGACGCCTTCTGAATTGACAGTTTCTGCAGCAGGTTCATCGGGTAGAACTTGGCAATGACCAGTTCTCCCTTCTTGATGGCAACCTTTGCCTCAGAGTCGCGCTTGAACTCCAGGTCAGCCTTGTCGCGCAGGATGTCAACCACTTCGACGTCGATCTTGAAGGGCTTAGCGGCGAGTTCCAGTTGGGCAGACAAGTCGGGTTCATGGCCCATGCAGACGAGCGAGATCTTCTCGACCGGTCGGTTCGGATTTTCGGTCTGCTTGCGCTCCCAGGCTTTGTAGTCGAAGCCCGCGATCAACTCGTTCAGGTCGGCCCGCGTGGCGATTCGATTGACGGGCATGATCTTCACCATGCGCCCGTCCTTCTCACCGTCAAACACAGTGCTGAACTCCAGCTTCTGCACCTCCAGTGCCTCAATCAATAGTTCCTTGGCTTGAATCGGGTTGCGGAAGATGTCGTAGTAATTGACGTTATGAAGTTCGAAGCCAGTGAAATGCTTGACGTCGCCGTCCAGGCCTTGCTGGCGCAAGTCCTCCGATGCGCCGATCAGCCGCTTTGCTGTTGTCTGGATCGCACCTAGATTGATGTCCGCGCCAATGAATCGGCGGCCAAGGCGCATCGCGGCCTCTTGCGTCGTACCCGAGCCCATGAAGCAGTCAAACACGAGCGCCCCAGTATTCGAAGACGCCTTGATGATGCGATCCAGCAGGGCAACAGGCTTCTGAGTCGGGTAATCGAGACGGTCGTTCCCTTGCGAGTTGACTGGGAAAATGTCAGTCCAAACTGAATCCAGCGGGCGGCCCTCTGACTCATCCAGGTAGCGAATAAGCTGAGGCCTCTTAGTCTTTTCGTCGGGATACCAGATGCGACCCTGCGCATCTAACTCAGCCATCTTTTCTTGGCTATACCTCCAGCCGTTTGCAGGAGGGGAGAAGCCCTTCCATTCATATGTCATGTTTGGCCTGGGATTCGGACTGGTAATGTTGTCCAAACGGTACTTTCGCCCGCTCTTGTCAACACTGCTGTATTTGCTCTTGAGGTACCCCTCACTGTGCTCTGTGAACTGTCTGTTCCAAATGAAGTTCTCGGACCTGGTGTAGAAGAACACCGTGTCATGCACGTGGTTGTAGGTGCTTGAATCGGCTCGCGCACTCGTACGCTTCCAAATGATCTCATTGCGAAAATTGCCTGCGCCAAAAACTTCATCCATGAGGCACTTGATGTAGTGCCCACGGTTGGCATCACAGTGGACATAGATAGAGCCGCTGACCGTCAAAAGCTCGCGCAGGAGTACCAGTCGCTCGTATAGGAACTGCAGGTATTCATCGTTGTTCCAGATGTCGCCGTACTGCTTCTCCTCAAAGGAACTCTGGTCGCCTTCAGCCAGCCCCCCTTTTAGCCTGATGCGCTTCTTGTAGTCGGCTTTCGAGTCAAAGGGCGGGTCAATGTAGATCAAGTCAACCTTGCCTCTGAACTGCTTGAGCAGGTGGCTCATAACCTGAAGGTTGTCACCCCAGAAGATCTTGTTCCTCCAGCCATCCACTTCCTCGCCGTGAATTTCCTTCAACTGCGCCGGGTAATACTGCGTCGACGTGAACGGGCGCTTGCCGCGCCAGTTCAGCATCGGGTAGCCCTTGATGGGCTCGAACTCATACTTCTCAACGTTTGTAGTGCCGACGTTGGGTGTGACAAGCTGCAAGCCTTCTTGCATGGGCGTTGTGGTTTTTGTCATTTGTCGTTGCTCCTGAATTTCCAGTTTTTGTTATCGCAGTAAGCGCGCATATCGCAGTTCTGGCACAACTTGGCCGGGCGTGCGGCGATCTGGTAGTCCTGCCGCTCGATACGCGCCACGATGTCATCGAACTGCGCGATGGTCTTGCCGATGGCGCGGTCGTCCTTGGTGAAGGACACGTAGGGGTTGCCGCCGTCCTCGCCGGTGTAGTAAAGGTGCATCCGACTGACCTTCTGGCCAGTGCGCTCCTCGACCAGATGGGCGTACACCTCCAACTGGTGCTGGTACTGTTGGATTCGGCCGCGATCCTTCTCCATGTCGGGCTTTTTCTCCGACTTGAAGTCAATGATCTCCACCGTGTCGTGCTCGCCTCGAATTAGGTCAACGCTCCCCTTGAGGATGTACTGATCCTTTACCAGCGAAATTTCAACCTCGGCCTCCTTGATGCGATCCCAATTGCCGTTCTCGCGCTCGTAGTAGCGCATCACGTGCAGCAAGGCCGCCTGTTGTGAGCTAGGTGCGAGGTACACACGCTCCTTCTTGGAGAGCAGCGCGTAGTTGGTCGAGAACCAGGTCTTGATGGCATCGAAGCTGATGCTGCCCTCTTCGCCGCGCAGGACGGTCTTGTGAATGTCCTCGATGGTCTGATGCACCAGCGTACCGAACAGCATCGGGCTTTCGCGGATCGCAGCGAACTCCAGCTCCTTGAAGAAGCGGTACTGCTCGGCGCAGTTTTCGAACACGGTGATGTGCGAGGTGAACGAGTATTCGCGCTTGAGGTTGATCTGCTTGACAGCTTCGTAGCTGAGAGCGCCGAGGTCAATGGCGCGCCAGCTCGGAAGCTCGTAGAACAGTCGATCAAAGTATTTGGACGGCGATTTGCCGCGCCCCTGTTTTTCTTGGGCGGCCAGCACCAACAGGTTCTGCGCGCGGGAGAAGGCGGTGTAGAACAGCCGCCAGAAGTCGAAGTTCTTGATGTGGTCGAGTGGCTCGAAGCGTTCCTTCGAAAGATAGCCACCATCTTCCAGCAGCACGTCCAGTGCGCCGTATTGCTTGCGCGGCACCGCCTCCAGCGAGCCGCAGACAACGACTGGATATTCGAGGCCCTTGGACTGGTGGATGGTGAGGAAGGACACACAGCCTTTGGGCGCGTACTCGGCCTCGTCCTCGTATTCGCCGATGCCCCCATCCACCAGGAAGCGCAGAAACTGGTTGAAGAGATCGCGAATGTTCTTGTCCAGCCACTCCGGGTTGAGCACGCTGACGAAGTGCAGGTACTCGAATTTGGTGAGCAGCTTGGAGAAGGTGCCCAGGTTGCGCGCCGCGCGTCCCTTGTCCACACCCTGCACGGCATCCTCGGCGAGGAAGCGCGCGAAAAGCGGGAACTGGAGCAGTTGGTAGAACAGGCCGGAGAACGAGTAGTCGGTGTTCTGGGTCAGCACGGCGTGGCGCTTGGCCAGCGGACGCGCCCAATCCAGGAGAGGCCTGTTCTCAGGCTTGCGCAGTTCCGTGGTGAAGGCGGCGAAGCAGAGCTGGTCGTAGTAGTCCCAGATCGGCAGCGTGACGCCTTCGGCCCACGCCCGAATCTTCGGGAACTGCGGGAACAGGAAGATCAGCGCGCCGATCATCAGGCGGATTTCCTCGCGCTCGAAGTACATGTTCGAGCGCGGCGAGAACACGGGCACGCCCTCGGCTTCGAGAAAGCGAGCCAGTGTGACCACCTTGTCGTTCTTGACCGAGCGGAACAGGAAGGCGACCTGATTCCAGTCCGTCAGTTTGCCGGAGGCTTTGAGGCCGTTGAGGAAGGCCAGCACTTCGGCGTGCCAGTTGGTGGTTTCGTCCTTGTTGTCGGTGGCGGCCAGTCGCACTGCCGTTGGCACTTCGGGAAAGGCGTCCTCACGCGGGACGATCTGCTTGGCGAATCGGAAGGCGCGCTTGCCGTCGTCCCACCTTTGCTCGCGCATCCACTCGTTGTAGAAGCGGATGATGTCCGGGTGCGAGCGGTAGTTGACCGTGAGGGTGACGCGCTTGCATTGGCCCTCGTCGAACAGCGCGGGGAATTCCAGGATGTTGCGGATAGTGGCCCCGCGAAAGCGGTACAAGCCTTGGTCGTCGTCACCCACGACGCACAGATTGCGCTTCTCGCCTGCCAGCAGCAGCAGGATGCGCTCCTGAATGGTGTTGGTGTCCTGGTACTCGTCGACCATCAGGTAGGTCAGCTTTTCGCGCAGTTGCGCCAGCACCTCGGGGCGCTTTTCCAGCAGTTGCAATGCCTCGTACTGGATGCCGGAGAAGTCGAGCGAGTTGTTCTCGTGCAGCAGCTCCTGGTACTTGGCAAAGCACGCGGCCAGCGCCCGGATTTCCACTTCTGGCGCGGCCGCCAGCGTAGCGGCGTCGAGCGCTTCCTCGCTGACCTTGTTGAGCCACTTGAGTAGGCTCTCCGACTGCGCCCAGCGGCCCGATTGGTCGTCACCCATGACGAGTTGGGCATCGGGCAGTTCGCGGAATTCCTTGATGCGCTGGTACAAGAAGTACTGCTGGTCGAACTGGTCAAACAGCGTGAAGCTGCGTTTTAGCCGGGTGAACTCGCGGAAGTCCTCCAGGATGCGCAAGCAGATCGAGTGGAAGGTGCCGAGGTACATCTCGTTCAGGTTGAACTTGATGCCCAGCTCGGTCAGCCGGTTCGAGATGCGGGTGGTGAGCTCGCGCGCAGCCTTGTCGGTGAACGTGACGACGAACAGCGACTCCGGCGCGACGCCCTTGTGCTTGATGAGGTAGACGATTCGCTCAACGAGCGTGAACGTCTTGCCGGATCCAGGCCCTGCAATGATGAGTAACGGGCCTTCAGTCGCGAGGATGGCTTCGAACTGTTGGGGATTCGCTTTGCTTTCCAGAGATGGGGTGATGCCGCTCATTGCTTGCCACCACCTTCTTAAACGTTAGCCCGATGAAGGATGGTCACTTTGCCATCGATCGAAGGACCACCGCGTGCCACACGCACGGCCCTCCCCTTCTTTTTGTTGAACGCCTGCATAGCGTCGGCGATGGACTCAAGCACCAGCGATCCCCTGCCGGGGATGTTTCGTTGCATCCGGGTTGGTGCCGCTTGCGTCACCCGCCCTCTCGTCATCTTGGGCGTTCAAAGCATAGAACTCGTGTAGCTTGGCTGCCAACATCCGCTTGTCCGGCAGTTGGGTCTGGTACTGGGCCACCAACGCTGGCGAGAGCGATCGACTGAGCGCGTACTCGACCACCTCACTGTCCTTGGACGCGCACAGGAGAACACCTATCGCCGGGTTTTCGTGAGGCTTGCGCACGTCGCGGTCCAGCGCTTCAAGGTAGAAGTTCAGCTTGCCCAAGTGCTCGGGCTCGAATCGATCCACCTTGAGCTCGATGGCCACGAGACAGTTCAGGCCCCGATGGAAGAATAGGAGGTCGAGCGCGAAGTCGCGGCCACCCACTTGTACCGGGAACTCTGAGCCGACGAAGCAGAAGTCGCGTCCCAGCTCGATGAGGAAGGTGCGAAGTTGACCCAGCAGGCCACTGTGCAAGTCGGCTTCGGTGTGTCCTGCCTGCAGGTTGAGGAACTCAACCGAGTAGGCATCCTTGAAGGCGCTCCCGGCATCAGCGCCATGCATTTGTGTCAGCGCTGCTGACACTTTTGCCGGGCTGAGTACCGCACGCTCGAAAGTGCCCAGGCTGTACTGACGCTCCAGCTCCCTGCTCGTCCACTTCTCCTTTACCGCCAGACGAAGGTAGAACTCTCGCTCCTCGGGGCGCTTAGACTGGGTCAGGATGATCAGGTTGTGGGTCCACGGCAGTTGTGTCAGCAGCGCTGTCACTTTCTTGTCGGCCGTGCTGTAGGCCTCGAAGAACTGCCTCATCCGAAACAGGTTCCGGCGCGTGAAGCCGCGTTGCCCCGGCATCGTGCGCGCGAGGTGTTGCGCCAGGCTATCCACCACCCCCTCACCCCAGACAGCCGCTTCCAACTTGGCGCTGATGTACTCGCCGATGCGCCAGTAGAGGTCGACGAGCTCGCTGTTGACTGCTTGATAGGCGCGCTGGCGGGCCTGCTCGATGAGGCCGACGACCTCGGCGAAAGACGTTTCAACAAGATCGATAGGTTCGGCCTTGGCAACAGCCCGGGTCGCCACTGGCTTGCGCTTCATGACAGGTTTGCGGTCGCTCATGTTGTGCTCGCGTGGTGGTGGCTATGGTTCACGCAGAGCCAGGTCGACCGTGGCCAGCATCAGGCAAAGGGTCATAGGCTTCACGGGCGACTCAATGAAGCCCCGGGATCTGTAGAACCGCCGTGCCTGCTCGGAGATGGCGTGCACGAGAAGCGCTGTGACGCCGGCGATCTCGGCAGCCTGAATCGCTCGCCGAATTGCATCGTTTAGCAGCGCGGTACCGATGCCCTCCAAATGGTGATCCTTGTGGATCGCCAAACGGCCGAGAACGAGCACTGGTATCGGGTCCGGCCGGTTTCGGGTCATCGGGGACGGAGCGTCGGAGTGCCCTATTGCGCCGGCCGCTATGCCGTAGTAGCCGATCACTGCTTCGCCGTGGCAAACAACGTAGGTGCGCGATGAACCATTGGCCTGGTTCTTCGCCGCCCGCCGCTTGAGCCAGTCGTCGAGAGACGGCTCTCCACAATCGAAATTGGCTACTTGATGTGCTTCGGTTAGCGGCTGCGGTGCCGAGATCATCGGCGCGGTCACTTTCCGCCGCGACTCGCTGTCTTAGCCGCCGCGCCAGTCGCCGCCCAGGGCGCTTGCGCCTTGAGGGTGCGGCGCAGGCGGTCAGTGGGGGCGGGAGGGTTGTCGAGCATGTCCTGGAACGCAGCGAAGCCCTTCGCGTCTAGAGCGAAGTAGGTCTGATCGAGCAGGACATCCTCGGCCTGCCTGCAGGCGGCTTCGAGCATGAAGTCCGAGCGACTGCGGCCTAGGCGGTCAGCAGCCTGGTCGATCAGGTCGCGTTGCCCTGCCTTGGCGCGGATGCTGATCGTGACGGGCTCTTGAGCTTGAGACATTCGCACCTCCGTGTATGGCAATCATAGTACATTCCTGTACGGCTATTGGCAAGACGGTTGAGGTGACGATGGTGAGCGATCCGAGTGTTCTACGGTAGAACGGATATGGCGGAGCGCATCTCGGGCGATCTTGGGTCCGCAAGTTTGGTTGGCGTTCTACGGTAGAACAGCCAAAACAAAGGGGCCAACCGGCCCCCTTGAATTCTCCACTCCCCATACAAAAGCTCAATCGAAGAGCTTCTCCAAGAACTCCCGCAGTCGCTTCTCTTTGGCAGCAGACAAGCTGCCCGCTTTGATCTGAACGGAAACGTTGCCCTTCGGATCCTTGTCCCAGAGGCCGACAACCTTGCCCTTGGATGTGATTTGCACCGGAGCCTCGCGCGTAGTCGAGGCGCCCGCGCCCGTGAGTCGTGCGAGGACTTCCTTGGCAGCGAGCTTTGGGGTCATCGCCCCAAGCTCGCGCGCCTGAGCCAAAACATCATCGGGGTTCTTGTCGATCGCGGCCTTCAGCACAGCGCCCCATCGAAATTGCAGGCTAAGAGGGCTAGGGAAAGCCTCGATCACTTCGGGCGGCAGCGACGCCAACTGGATCGCAGTGCTGACGTTGCCGACTTGAGCGCCGATCGAGGTAGCCAGCCTTCTGAGAGAAGGGAACAAGCCATCATCAATCGCACGCCTGTACATGACGCCCTGCTCCCAGGGCGAAAGGTCCTGGCGCTCCCGATTCTCCCGCTCCATCTCTGTGAAGAGCTGAGCGTCGGTGAGCACCTCGACGATCGCAGCCACGGGCAACCCCAGCTCTAGGCATGCACGATGCCGTCGATGGCCGAAGGCAATCTCGTATTCCTCTTGCCCGTCACCGCCCTGCCCTACCCGCCTGACTTTGATCGGCTGCACGTTCCGACCAGCCGCCTGAATCTCGGCCTTCAAGCCTTCGAACTCGGCGCCTGAAAACGACAGCTCGTGCCGGTTCGCAAAGCGGCTGGGCTTGATCCGCTTCGGATCCAAGAACTCGACGATGGTGGCGTCCTCGAACCGCTCAAGCTTCGCACGCAGGTCGCGGTTTTCCGCCTCGACTCCGCGGCCCATCGCTATCGACGCGGAAATCGCACCCATTGCCGTGCGGGGCCGATCAACCGGCGCCGGCGCCGCGGCCGGCGCTTCATCTTCGTCATCAAAGCTGATGCTCTTGGCCTTGTCGGTTAGCTTGCTCATTCCGCGTCCTCCGTCTTCGTGACTTGCCTCAGCCAGGCACTCACCATCTGGCCTTCAACGATGTCGACAAACTGGTCATAGGCGTCTACGGCACGCTTGATGGTCCTGCTGCCGGCTGAACCAGGCTTCATGTCATAGATCGACCCAAACTCGGCACTTGCCGAAGCGGCCGTTGCCGTCTTTGGAATCTCTATGGGCAACACCTTCGAACCGTAGGCGGCGCTGATCCACTCGCGCACGACATTGGTTGCGATGTCGCTCGCATCCACCTTGGACAGCAGCACGTCAACAAACTCGAATCGCTTGGACTTGCCACGCGCGACCAACTCCTTGGTCAGGTCATAGAAAAGGTCCCAGAACTGAACGCTGGACGCGAAATCGAGCGCGTTGGGCGGGAGAGGGGTGATGATCCCGTCAGCCGCCATCATGGCGTTGATGGTGACGTAGGACAGGGCAGGGGGCGTATCGATGATGATCACGTCGTAGGTCTGACGAGCCTGCTCGATGCCGTAGTGCAGTACGTTCCAGAATTGGAAGCGCTGACCCTCGTCCCGCTGCCGGCCTGGAAGCGCGAACTCGGCACTGAAGAGAACCGACGTCGCTGGAATGAGGTCAATACCGTCCCAGTACGTCGAGCGGATCGCGTACTCCACGCTTTCCTGTTCACCCAAACACAGCGGCAAGATCGTGTGCTCGGCCTCGACCTCGGCGTCAGGCAGGATGCCGAACAGGGTGGTGAGACTGCCTTGTGGATCGCAGTCGATCACCAAGACCTTGTGGCCACGAATGCTCAGGCCCTGAGCAAGCGTCACTGCGGTCGTAGTCTTGGTGACGCCGCCCTTGAAATTGGCGACCGCGACTGTGATTGCCTCGGCGCCTGGCGGACGCATCCGTCCGGTGCGAAGCTCCCGCGTCCAGGCCCGCACATCTGGCAAGCTGAATTCACGACGAGTGCCCGCGGAGTTCAGCCCGCCGGCGGGTAGGGTGCCTCCCTTCTTGGCGCGATAGTCGATCTGGCGAGTGTCCAGGTTGACCAGGCTGCCGAGCTGTGCCGGGGAGAAGTGCGGAGGCTCCTTCTGCGCATTCGGAGCTAGCATTGCCTTCCTGACCTTGGCCAGGATCTTCTTGGCGCGTTCGGCTTGCACACCGATATCTGCAAGTTCTACTTGCTCTCGTCCCTCGACAAGGATGTTCGTCACGTAGCCTCCAACACTGGTTTAGCCAGCATTGTAGGTTCTGACGGAACTTAGAAGACGAATCTACAAATCGAAGATGCAACCAACGCGATTGCCACACTTGCCGGACAGCTCTTGTTTCTCGGTATCTGTGGATAAGTCAGGTCCAGATCTTCACTATCCTTGAGAGCTTTAGATACTTTGCATTCGGCTTTTTCTCTATAGATCAACGGCTTAGCGTGTTTTCCGTCCGGCATCTGTGGCAATCCCGTCCGCCAGGTGTGGCGGTACGGTCCGGCATCTGTGGCAATCGCGTCCGTCAAGCGTGGCTGCCGTCCGCCATCTGTGGCGCAAGATATCCACAAGGGCCCACTTTGGTCACGCCTACGGGGTGTCCGGCAAGTGTGGCTAGAGCAACTACAGAGAAGCGGGTGCCGCCTCAGTCTTCAAGATGGACCCGCCTTGGTAAGTCACAGCTGAGCGTTGGCTAGGTGTCCGGAGCCGTTGGACGTAAACTCTCGGCATGTCGACGGTCAGAAAGGCGCCTCAAACTTTGCATCAGCCCGCAGCGTCCAGCGCAGTTGGGACGCTGAGCAAGTCCGTTTTCGCGCTTGCCATCGAGCCGTTGACCATGGCCCTGACGGTGACTGGACGCAAGGCCTATGACGTCATGCTGTGGATCGCACAGCGTGGCCCAGCTGCTGCCGATGGGGGCTACACGAGCCCTGTGAGCGCGATCCTTCGCGGCTATGGGTCGACAACCAAAGCGTCTGAGCGCGTGCAGCGCTACATCGAGCAGATGGTGCAAACGACGGTCGTCTGGCGGCCACTCGCAGCGAGCGAGCAGGGGAACATGCTGCTCGAAGGCTTTGAGGCCGCGGCACCAGAGAAGATCAGCGATGAAGCTCGCACTTTCCCATTGCTCGCCGAGGCCCGTTTGTACATCCGTGGCGGTGAGGCGTGGGTGACCTGGTACTACCCACCGTCGATCAAGGAGCAACTGATCAGCCCCGAGCGATGGGCCCAGATCGAGTTGAACTCCATCGCCAGGCTCTCGACCTACACCGCCGTCGCGCTGTACGAGATCTGCGCCCGCTACAAGGACAGCCCTGGAGGCTTGACCAGCCGACATGAACCAGAGTTCTGGACCCGCGTGCTTCGAGAGGGTGGGGGCATCAAGCCCCGTGAGTTTCGGAAGTTCAAGAACGAACTCCTGATGCCGGCTGTCGCCGAGATCAACGAGGAGACCGAGATCGAGGTCGAGCTCATCGAGCATCGCGAGCAGAGCACGCTACAGGCCGTCCAGTTCAAGGTCGCACGCAAAGCGAAGGAGAAGGCCAAGATTCCTGACGCGGCGGATGTGACCTTGGTGATGCGAGCGGCGAAGTTGGGCGTGCGTGAGTCCGACCTGGATTCCCTTGTCGCGAAATACGGAGCACTCAAGGTCACGGAAGGCCTGGATGCTATGGAGGCCTACATCAGTGACCCCAGCGCCTCGAAGATCATGAACCGAGGTGGCTACTTGAAAGCCGTGCTGGCGAACCGCTTTCCTGACGGCGGAGTGCCCGCGCCACTATCGCCGGCGGAAGCACGGCCGGTGCCCAAGGTCGACCCGAAGCGCGAACAGCAGGAATTGGTGGAGGCATGGAAGGCCAACCGGCAGAAGCAGGTTCGAGCCGAGTTCTCAGCCCTGCCAGACGACGAGAAGGCAAAGTGGATTGACCAGGCTGCGCCCACGATCATGCAGTGGTCAGTCACGACGCCGGCCATGCGGAAACGAGTGGCGGATCGCGACTGGGAGTCGCCCCTGATCAGCCGAGTCGTCCTGGATGTTTATGCCACGGCGCGGCACGGGGCAGGGTGGAAGGAACCCAGCGAGATGGACCTGGTCATGTTCACGGTAGCGGCGGATCGCCAGCAGGCTTAGGCCCCACCGGGGAGCCAAAACGCTGCCGATCGATGGCGGCGCCAGTAGATCGGACAGGTTTCGGAGTGACATTCCATCCTGATCAGCTACATGATAAGTATCCTTATCACCATGCACAGAAATGGGTGACAAATGGGCCTTTGCCAGGAGACAATCGCCCAAGTGCTTGATCCGTAAGGAGAACCGCCGTGGCCGGCCCGCTCGACATCGACGACGACATGCAGCGCATGCTGCTGCGCAAGGGCGAGGCCACCGCGAAGGGCGGCCACGCTTTCCAGCGGCTGCTGCAACTCGCCGAGACCCGCGACTCCGGCCAGGTCCGGCGTGTCGCGCTCTTCATCGCCGCGACCTACAACGGCGAGGCCTTCCCCTTCGATCTGTTCGAGCTGCGCGCGGTCGACGAAGCCATCAGCGACGACATGCTGCTGTGCATTGACGCGCTGCGCTGGGGCCAGTCCGACCTGCACAGCCTGGTGCCCGACGGCGACCGGCGGGTGCGGGCAGTGATCGAGCAGTGGGGCCTGAAGTGGCCCGAGGCGCAGTGATCGCCGGCCACCTCGGTGACTGATAGCTACCCGGCCCCGCTCACCGACATCGCGCTCGCCGCGACGTGGGCCGCGGCCTGGTCGGCGCTCGGCCGGCCGGCGCCAGCGGGCCTGCAGGCCGAACTGATGACGGCCTGGTCCGAACCGCAGCGGCACTATCACGATCAACGGCATCTGCGCGAGTGCCTCGCGCTGTGGACGCGGTGGCGCGAGCACAGCCCGCGCGCCGGCGAGGTCGCGATCGCGCTCTGGTTCCACGACGCCATCTACGACCCGCAGGCGCCAGTGTCGGGAAGCAACGAACTGAACAGCGCCGCGTGGGCGGCCCGGTCGCTCGTGCGCGCCGGCGCCGACAGCGACACCGCGCAGCGCGTCCACGATCTGGTGATGGCCACGCAGCACGACGCGCCGGCCTCGCTGGGGTCGATCCCCGACGCCCAGCTGCTCGTCGACATCGACCTGTCCATCCTCGGCAGCCCCGCCGAACGCTTCGAGCGCTACGACCAGGACGTGCGCAAGGAGTACGCGTGGGTGCCCGGCTTCCGGTACCAGGAGGCGAGGGCGCAGGTCCTGCAGAGCTTCCTCGACCGACCGCGGCTCTACAACGGCGAGCACGCGGTCGCGCTACTCGAAGCACAGGCCCGAATCAACCTGGCCGCCGCGCTGTCGCGGCTCGCGCAATGAACGCGCGCGACGACAAGGCGCTGGGCAGCCCGAGCCCGAAGCGGCCGAAGGCCGCACGGGCAGGGCAGGGCGCCGGTGCTCCGGCGCCGCTGTTCGGCACCTCCACCCGCACACCGCCGCGCAGCCTCGCGCCGGTCAGCGCCGCACGCCAGCGCAAGCTGCACGTCGGCCACTTCGCGTTCATGCGCTCCGTGGTCCAGGGCCTCGATCCCCGCGAAAGCTGGGAGCGCTACTTCCGTGTCGAAGGCGAGGCCACCGACCAGCGCACCGTGCGCGCCACCATCGCCTGGATCCGCGACGAGTTCGCCGCCGCGGCGAAACGCGAGGACCGCTTCGGCACCGCGCGCCTGGTGCGCATCGATGCCACCCGCATCGCCGACCCGTCGCTCGAACTGCCCAGTCTCGAAGCCTTCGCCGAAGCGCACGGCCTGGAGGACGAGCGCCAAGCCGAGCAGATCGCCGCTTACGAAGCCGAGTACGGCCGTGCGACGCAGCGCCTGCGTCGGCGCGCGCGACTGATCGCGCGCCAGCTCGAAGCACTGCGCTGGCTCGAAAGCCTGGTTGCCCAATCCCCGAAAGCCGGCGACTCTGTCGCGGCCTGGCTGAACCCGACGCTGGCCAGCCACCTCGAAGCCGCCGACATCTTCACGCTCGCCCAGCTGGTCGAGCGCATCAACGGTGTCGGCCAGCGGTGGCACGCCGGCATCAAGGCGATGGGGGAGGGCAAGGCCCTGCGCATCGTCGAGTGGCTGCGCGAGCACCAGGACAGCATCGCGCTGCAGCTCGGCCGCCATGTGGCGATGCCGCGCAGCAAACTCTACGCGCACGAGTTGCAGGCCGTGGTCGCACCGGCCACCGACATTCGCCCGTTGGAGAAGTTCATCGTGCCGGCCGAGCTGGATGGCACGCGCGGCCTGTACCGGCGCCCGCAGGCGCAGTGCCTGCTGAAGGCCACCAACGACTACCAGGCCATCCTCGCCTGGCTGCGGTCCAAGCACGGCCTCACCCCGGAACAGAAGGCGCACCTCAAGGCGCGCCGGCGCCAGCGGGACACCGGCGTCGAGCAGGGCATGGACTGGCTGCAGGCGCTGTCGCACACCCAGCGCGCCTACCGCAAGGAAGCCGAGCGCTTCCTGCTCTGGGCGATCACGCACAAGGGCAAGGCGCTGTCCTCAATGAGCAACGAGGACTGCATCGAGTACCGGGACTTCCTGGCCGACCCGCAACCGCGCAGCCGGTGGTGTGGCGACCGCGGGCGCGAGCGCTGGTCGCCGCTGTGGCGGCCGTTCGAGGGGCCGTTGTCGGCCTCGGCGCAGCGGCATGCGGTCACGATCCTGAAGAACCTGTACGGGTTTCTGGTGGACCAGAACTACTTGATGGGCAACCCGTGGTCAGCCGTGGGCGTGCCACGGACTTCGGGGCCGAAAGTGAACGCGGGGCGGAGCTTCAGTCTGGCGCAGTGGCAGTTCATCGAGGCGCAGCTGAAGACGCTGCCGGCGACTTCGTCGAACCAGCGGCTGACCTTCGGGCTGCACCTGCTCTATGCGACCGGGCTGCGGCTGTCGGAAGTGGTGGCCGCGACGGTCGATGACCTGCAGTGGGTCGAGTACCCGGCGGATGCGTCAGACGATCAGCCCATGGAAGGCTGGTTGCTGCGGGTGATCGGCAAGGGGCAGAAGGAACGCGAGGTGCCGCTGCCGGCCGATGTCGTTGGCGAGCTGGCCAGGTACCTGGTTTCGCGCGGGCTCGATGCGGATCCGGAGGACATCGGCAATCAGGGGGCGTTCCTGCTCGGTAAGGCCAGCGACGTGGTAGAGCGCGCGCCGGGGCTGAGTACGGGGCAGGTGATCGACCCTCGGCAAGGGATCGCAGCGACCACGTTCTATGACCAGATCAAACGCTACTTCGAGGAATGCGCTGGCGTACTGCGAGGGCAGGGAGACGCGAAGGGTGCAGAGCGATTCATGAAGGCCAGCACGCACTGGATGCGGCACTCGCACGCGAGCCATGCCATCGCCGGCGGGATGCCAATCGAGATTGCTCAGCAGAATCTAGGGCATGCGTCGCTCGCCACCACGACGATCTACGTCACCACCGAGAAGCGGCGGCGCATGAAGGCGGTTGAGTCATTCTGGAAGCGCTGACGGCACCTGCCCTGGACGGGACCAGCCAGCCAGAGGTCAGACGGTTTGCTGAATGGCGCCCCACCCTCTGGCGCTCAACTGGCTCACTCCGGAGTCCGTGCCGCCATCGGTAGACGGGCGCTGATCCTGAGCGGGATCTTCCGCCAGTGGCGAGCGCCCCGCGGTTTCCCAGGCCATCGATGAAGCCGATCTTGCCGATGCGCTCCGTCAAGACGACAGCGCTTTCGATACCCGCTCCTTCTAGGCCCGCGCGGATGGCGCCGAGAGCCTCGGGTACCCTGTTAGTTCCCGCGGAGGCTCGCTCCAAACCTGCTGTGATCGTTTCCCGTGATTCCTTGCGTTGACACTTATCTCCGCAGAGAAGTATCATTCGTCAGACTGCAGGAAACAGTCATGACCCACTCATGCAGCTACTTGGCCTCATCAAGCTGGACAACTTCAAGCGCAAACATGCTGACGCACGTGGGCCGCTTGATGCTTGGCGCCTTGAGGCCGAGCGAGCCCAGTGGGCCGGTCCACAGGACATCAAGATCCGGTACCCCAGCGCCAGCTTCCTGGCAGACAACAAGGTCATCTTCAACATCAAGGGCAACACCTATCGACTGGTCATCAAGGCCAAGTACCAAAACGGCTTGATCCTGATCGAGTGGGTTGGCACGCATGCCGAGTACGACAAACAAAAGTTCTAGGTCGGAAGCGGCACATGAAAGGAGCGGACATGAAGCAACAGGTGAAAGTGATCAAGACGCAGCGTGACTACGATGCGGCGATCGTTCGTCTGTCGGCTTTGATGGATGAAGAGATGACGCCGGGTTCCAGCAAGGAAGCCGAGCTGGAGCTGCTGGCCTTGGTCATCGAGTCCTACGAGCGCAGCAAGGTCGAGCCCGTGCAGCTGGACGCGATCGAGGCCATCCTGTTTCGGATGGACCAGATCGGGCTGAAGAAGGTTGATCTGGTGCCCTACATGGGCTCACTGCCCAAGGTGTCCGAGGTGCTGGCACGCAAGCGTCCGCTCAACTTGGCCATGATCCGCAAACTGCACCAGGGCCTCGGCATCCCAGCAGATGTGCTGCTGGCGCAAACAGAGGATGCGGTAGATCTGGGAGAGGTACTCCCCTACGACACATCCAAGTTCCCGTTCAAGGAGATGTTCGCTCGCGGCTACTTCAAGGACTTCTGCGGCACCCTCCGAGACGCCAAGGATAAGACGGAAGAGTTGATCCGCGGATTCATGCGGGGCTTCAATCTGCAGCCGATCCACCAGGCGCGCCTACGCGCCCCAATGCACCAGAGTGGCAGTCGGCTGATGGACGACTACGCTTTGCTCGCCTGGCACGTGGCGGTGCTCAGGAAGGCTCGTGAACTGAAGATCAAGTCGCCATACGTGAAGGACAGTCTGACCGAGGAACGTCTGCGCGAGTTGGCTCGCCTGTCGCGGTTCGAGCAAGGGCCACGCCTGGCCCAAGAGTTCCTAGCCGACATGGGCATTGCTCTAGTGTTCGAGGACCACTTCAGCAAGACCTACCTCGATGGTGCGGCCATGCTCGATGGGGATCTCCCCGTGGTCGCTCTGACCCTGAGACACGATCGGCTGGACAACTTCTGGTTCGCACTGCTGCACGAGCTGGTGCATGTCCAAAGGCATTTGAACCCGGAGCGCCTGTTCATTGCCGACAACCTCGAAGACAAGGTCCATCAGCAGACTACGGAGGAGCGCGAGGCTGACGCAGGTGCCCGGGACATCTTGATCCCGCAAGCCGAGTGGCTGGCCTCTGGTTTGACCGCTGAGCCCGCGATGGAGGCAGCGATGGCCTTGGCAGACAAGTTGCGCATTCACCCCACCATCGTGGCCGGGCGAGTTCGTCATGAGACGGGCAACTGGCGCCTGCTCAGCAGCATCAAGGCGGACGTGCGTCGACTGTTTGCCGACCAACTGCAGGAGCTTGCTCAACCAGCTTGATCGACAAAAGAAAAAGCCCCTGAGTGCTTGAACACTCAGGGGCCTTGGTGAGGTGAAAAGGGGTCTACCAAACCACCCAAGCACACCACGTCTTAGCGAAGACGGCGGATCCTACCAGTTCGCAGTGCACGGGCCCGAGTGAAAACCCCTCAACCCTTCTACGAGGAGTTGGCATGGCCTACACCCGCTGGAAGAGCGTTTTTGTGCGGGCCTACGTCCGCTTCCGGTATGGACGCCGGGAGGACGTATGTCAGCACTGGCGCTCACATCCCGGTCAGATGGAACTGTTCACCTGACCCGTCCCAGCAGGTGCCCGGCGTTGCGCAGGGCACCTGCTACCTAGTCGCACTGAAGCTTGAAAGGTATTCACTATGGCAAACAAGAAGCCCTCCAACGAGCAAACGTCCGCTCGCGTTGCCTCAAAGGCATCGAAGCTCTTGAGTAACCCCAAGACCCCGGCTGCTGTGAAATCTGTAGCCGCCTCCGCGCTGACCCAACGGCCGAGCGCGAAGCCCAAGGTCCGTTGATCCCAACGAAACCTTTCTGTATGCGTCCGGTGAAGTCATCTCACTACCGCTGGATAACTTCGCCGGACGCATACAGGTTTGCCGAGCCCTCGGGAGGGACAGATGCGACTGACCGTACCGTCCGTCAAGGGCGTCGATGCCAAGACCCCGAAGGGGGTCATCGGCCAACTTCTTCATGACTCAAAGACCGTTCAAGGCGAATTGACGAGGTTCGTCCTGCCCTCGCGGACGGGCTGGAAGCTAACGCTTCGCGAGGGGCGTGTCCTCTATGTCTTCGCTAAGGCACCCACGCGGGACCAGATGCCCAGCGATGGACCCGTGCTGCTCGGTGATTTGGCCGGCGGCGCATCGGACGCGGACCTGAGCGGGAGCAAGTGGATCTATCACCCGGATGTCGATAGCGTCCTGAGTCCAGCGCAAGCGCGCGACACTTGGTTCGCCGCGTTCAATTTCATTGGCGAAGGCCAGCTGCACGAAGGGCAGGTCGGCCTCCGCCGGCCTCAGCTCGGTGCGCTCCATGCCATCCATGCCCACTGGACGACCAAGGATGACGTGGCCACCATCGTCATGCCGACGGGGACGGGCAAGACCGAGACGATGTTGGCGGCGCTGATATCAGCGCGTTGCACACGAGTGATGGTGGTCGTGCCCACCGACGCGTTGCGAACCCAGTTGGCGCTCAAGTTCTATTCGCTGGGCATCCTCAAGGATCCGCGTTCCGTCTTGCTTGGCGCGGGCGTGCTGCGGCCCATCGTCGGGATACTGGAGCGCCGTCCCACAACCGTGGGCGAAGTCGACGACCTGTTCAAGCGCTGCAACGTCGTCGTGACTACCAGCGCGCTGGCCGGTGGGTGCAGCGACGAAGTGCAGGCGAGGATGGCTGAGGTCTGTACCCATCTCTTTATCGACGAGGCTCACCACGCCGAGGCGCCGACATGGAAAGAGTTCAAGAGGGTCTTCAAAGCACACAAGCGGCCGATCCTGCAGTTCACCGCGACGCCCTTCCGCGAGGACGGCGTACCCTTGGACGGCGAGATCATCTACGTCTACCCGATGCGGCAGGCGCAGCGCGATGGCTACTTCCGGCAGATCAGGTTCAGCTCGGTCTACTCATTTAACAGTGCTAGGGCCGATCGCGATATCGCGGCCAAAGTAGTCGAGGAACTTCGCGCAGACGCGACTGGGCTGCATGTCGCGATGGCGCGGGTGTCCTCGCAGATTCGCGCCGCACAGGTCCTGAAGATCTACGAAGAGCTTGGCGAATTCAACCCGGTCATGCTCCACAGTGGCATGAAGAAGGCGGACGCTCAGGCCGCTCGCAGCCAGCTCGACCAAGGCAAGTCGCGCATCGTCGTGTGCGTCGATATGCTGGGAGAAGGCTTCGATATGCCGGAGCTGAAGATTGCCGCGTTCCACGACCTGCGCAAGAGCCTGGCGGTCACGCTGCAACTGGCCGGGCGCTTCACGCGCGCCAGGTCCGATCTCGGCGATCCCGTGTTCATCGCCAACATCGCAGACCTGAACCTGCGCGATGAGCTCCGTGCGCTCTATACCCAGGATCCCGACTGGAACCTGCTGCTGCCGGACCTCAGCGAAGGTGCGATCGGGCAGGAGCTAGAGGCGCAGAAGTTCATGGGTGGCTTCGTCGGTCACTTAGACCGGATTCCGATGAACGAGATCCGGCCCGCCGCGAGTATGGTGGTCTATCGCACGCACTGCTCCCAGTGGAAACCTTCCGAACACAAGGTGGCTTTCCCAGGTCTAAAGGAAGGCGAGGAGATCTATCCGATCCTGAATGCAAAGGAGCGGATGTTGATCATCATCGCTGCAAGGAGACAAGGGGTGCCCTGGACGGACGTTCCCGCCGTCGAGGGGCTCGTCTGGGAGCTGTGCATTGCAATCTGGGATGAACAGCAATCGCTGCTCTACATCCACGGCTCCACAAACACAGGTACGTATTCCGACTTTGCCCGTGCCCTATGCGGCGAGGATGTCGAGCTCATCAAGGCGCCCCATGTTTTCCGAGTGCTCGCGAAAATCAATCGGCTGATGCTGATGAACGTCGGCCTGGACGAACAGTTCGGTCGCCAGGTCCGGTACACCGGTCGTATGGGTCCCGATGTTGGCGCCAGGCTCACCGATGTGACCCTTGGGACTACTACCAAGGCCGTCCTGGCTGGCTTCGGCTTCGAGAACGGAGGGCAGACATCGATCGGTGCCGGCAAGCGCGGTCGCGTCTGGGCAACGCTGCGATTGCGGGTCAACGAGTTCGCAGCTTGGTGTAGGCGTATCGGGGCAAAGCTCGCCGACGACAGCATCGACCCCGAAGAAGTCCTCAAGGGGACGCTGATCCCGAAGCTCGTGAGCGCGAGGCCAGCTGTCGTGCCGGTCGGTGTCGATTGGCCGGTCGAGTTGCTGGACGTCATAGAGTCCGCAACGACGATCTCGTTCGCTCACACCATCGACGAGCATCTGACCAATACAAGCATAGAGCTGCGCGATTGCAGCGCCAACGGCCCCCTGGTCTTGCGGGTGTTCTGCGAGAGAAAGGAGGTCCGGGTTCGGTTGGACTTCGTGAAGCGTGGCAATGCGCCGGACTTTGTCTTCGTCTACGAAGGGGATGCCAGAGCGACGATTCGACGAGGTGCGACTTACGACCTCTGTGACTACCTGACCGACAACCCGCCCACGATCTGGTTCGCCGATGGCTCGAAGCTGGAGGGCAGCACCCACGTTGAACTGCGCTCGGCCGCGCCGCTGTACGACCGCGATCGGCTGGAGGCGATCGACTGGACGGGCACCGATATCAAGAAAGAATCCCAGCGCGAGGAGCGGCGCAAGGACTCTGTGCAGTATCGGGCGATGGAGCACATCAAGGCGGAGAATAGGCACGAGATCCTGATGGACGACGACGGTGCTGGCGAGGCGGCCGACATCGTCGGCATCAGCTTGGATAGCCAGACCCATCCCCGGTTGATCACCGTCGACCTCTACCATTGCAAGTATTCCGGTGGGGACACGCCAGGCGCGCGGATCGACGACATGTACGTCGTGTGCGGGCAGGCACAGCGCAGCGTAATGTGGCTTCACAACAAGGACCGCCGAACCGACCTCTTCGTTCACTTACTGAAGCGGGAGGCGGATCGAGTGGAGAGCGGCCGGGCCAGCCGCCTCGAAGTCGGCTCGAAAGACCGTCTGGCGCAGATTCGCGACCTGAGCCGAAGTTGCGCTGTTGCCTTGCGCGTGTACATCGTGCAGCCGGGCCTATCCAAGGTCGCGTCGGCCGAGCACCAACTGGCTCTCCTGGGCGTGACGGAGCGCTTTCTGTCCGAGACCTACCAAGTCCCACTCAAGGTGTATTGCAGCTGAGAGCGGGCATCGATATCTGATGGTCGCTTCAGTTCGCCTCAGGCGCTATGTCTCATCGCGTTCGGTAATGCTTTCCCACTGTGCGCATAACCTGACCGGAGGTGCAGTTTCGCCTGAACAGAAAACGTCATTCGGCTGGCAAGACGAGTTCCATCAGAACTGTCTCCCATCTATCCACCTTCACACTGGCGCGGTACTCGGCGGGTGTCTGCTCTCGTGTCCGGACCAGCACCCCCGAAACCTTCCCGGTCACAGCGGCGTTCGTCTTCAAGTCCGTCTTGCTCGCGAGCCGGCCAACCACTTGACGGTCGTTTGTCGTCACCTGCCCGCCGCTCACAATGACTGTATCCCCGGGTGACAGTCCAGCGATCCGCTCATGCAGCCGGTCTTCGGGGCGATGGCGGCCAGCAAAGCCAATGTCGACATCGGCAGGGCCCAGGCTGACGTAACGCCGGTTGATGTCAGCACGATGTTCGGGCCGCTGCGTTGGCAGCAGGTCGACTACGCCGTCGACGGTTCCGAGATCGATGAAGTAAGGGTTCCGCCCGCCCTCGGCGCGCATCAAGGTCAAGGTCTCCCGGGCGCGTGTCATTGCAACATACAGCAGCCGGCGCTCGTCCTCCCCACTCCATCGCCAGTCCGCGCAGTCCATTACGAGGACGTGCCCGAACTCCAGCCCCTTGGCGCCATGCGCGGTCATCAGCTTTAACGCTGTGGCATGACCGCTGCGGCGGGCGTCACCCGAAGCCTCGTACAACGCATCCAGCACCTCGGCGGCTGGCAGCTTCTGCGTCGCGGTAGCGTCCGCGAAATCGCCGACGGCCGCGGCGATGTCTTGCCAGTAGATGTTGCCGGGTTCGCGTCGGATCTGCCGGTCAAGCCATCTTGTCACTGCCGCAGCAGAGATCAGTGCCGATCGGCGAGAGCGCAACAGGTGGACTATTCGCGAGCCTTCGCGCGATTGCATCAGCGGCAGCTGGGCGCCCGCACTATCGCGCGTGAGGACTTCGTATCGCACGCCCTCGACCTCGCACAACGCCCGTAGGGCCTCCAGTGACCGGTGCGTGCGCGCTAACACCGCGATCTGTCCGCACGAGACGGTCGGTTCGCTGGAACGAATGCGGGCGATCTCGCTGAACACCACCTGGGCTTGCCGGTTGGGATCGGCCGGCGCTGTCACTAGGCGCACCTTGCCGTTGTGCTCGGCATCGAGAGTCGCCCAGCGCCCGCCCGGAGGCTCGGCCTCCCGGATCGTGTTTATGCGGATCGGGTGGTCGACCTTCATCCGGTCGGCGCCACGCTGGATCACATGGTTCGCAGCCGCGATGATGTTCTGCGTCGAGCGGAAGTTCTCGACAAGGTAGGTGACGGTTCCTTCGTAGTCGGCCTGGAAGCGCCGAATGAACTCGACGTTGGCGCCCTTGAAGCTATAGATGTTCTGGTCATCATCACCCACCGCCATGATGCTGAGCTTGGCGTCAGGATCGTCCTGGCGCCTGCCCGCGAGCGCGCTGACCAGGTTGTACTGCTGCTCGTCGATGTCCTGGTACTCGTCGACGAAGATGTATTCGTAGCCCTGCATCAGGGCGTCACGCCTGTCGTCTGCGTCTGAGGCGATCGTGTCCGACTTGCCTTCTAGCAGGTCGACCGCGTCTTGCAGCAGCCGGCTGAAGTCCACCGCACCTCCGCGCCGATCGGCTGCAGCCAGGCTGGTTCCGGTCAGTCGCAGCGCCATGCCGTGGTAGGTCAGCACGGTTACGCCCCTCGCATCGTCACCGACCAGTGCGATCAGTCGCCGCCTCAGTTCGACAGCCGCGCTGCGGTTGAAGGCCAACGCAATGATGCGGTCGCTTGCGACCCGCCGAACCCTGAGCAAGTAGGCGATGCGGTGAACGATGACCCGGGTCTTGCCCGAACCGGGTCCGGCCAATACCAGATGGTTGCCTTGATCTGGCATCTCGACGAGCCCCTGCTGAACCGGGTGCTGCAGGTCGTCGACGATGCGGCGGAACGACACGTCGGTCGTCGCGAGCTCAAGGAGATCGCTACGCCCCTTGAACCATTCGCGCAGGAAGCGCCGCCGCGGCAGCGTGAAGTAGGCGTTGACCAGCAGACCAGCCTTGGCCGCGTTCTCAGCGCCCAGCCGGGCGTACTCATGCATCACATGCGTCTGCAGCGTACGCTCCCGGTAGAAGTCTTCCAGCGGTGCAAAGTCCTCCTTGTTGAAGCGCCGCTTGGTCTGGGCGGGATCGGTCTGGATCGTCATCGCCGACCTGAAGACCGAGCGACCCTTGTCGAGCTCCAGGACCCGGTTGTCGTGGAGGTACAACAGCGCATGTTCCAGCGCAGCAGCCGGATCGCGCAACGTACTCTTTAGGTCCAGATCCGCATCGATGGCGTCCAGCAGTTCCCGGGCCTTGCATTCGACAATCAGGCTCGATTCCCGCGAGCCTGCCGGCAGTTCAGACAGCAGCCTGGCCAGCACCACATGCGCGGTGGCGCGCCGGCGCTCACAGATGGTCCGGATCTGCGGCCAGGGCCTGTGCAAGACGACGCGCAGGCTGTCCGGGCCGTGGCTCTGGATCTGCAGCATGCTGCGTTTCTCGGTCCCCGTCCCGAAACTGTCCGCCAGAGACCGGAGGCAGCTGCGAACTATCTGAGGGCTGACCTTCGGGCTACCGTCGGGGACCTCCAGCCGCCGACGCAACTCCGTGCACAGTGGCCGCATCGTCAGGTGCTGCTGGCCACCTTCAACATCGGCGTCAGGCGCGAGCTCGGCCATCAGGTCCAGCAGTTCCCGCTCCAGCTGATCGAGATCGCGCAGGGCGCTGCTCGAACTGCCATTGGCGGCCTTGGACAACCGGACGGTGAGGCCGAGGTCGTTGACCAGGATGCCCAGCTCTTCGAGCTTGTGCAGGATCCGAAAGCATTCATCGGCAGGGATGCCAGCATCCAGCATCAGCTCGTCAGTACTGACCCCTTCCGGGCTCAAGCTGCGGAGCAGGGTTGCAGCCACGGCGTTGTAGCGCTGCCGGGTCGCCTCCGGCAGGTCCGCTGCCGCGATGCGCCTCTGTGCCTCCTCCAGCGTAGGCACCCGCAGGCTCGCCGGGAACACGCGGCTGTTGTTCTCGTTGCGCTTCAGGAACCCGCTGCGCTCCAGCCAGGCCAGCGCCGTCGTGACCTTCGTCGACGCGTCCCGCGATTCGATGTCGATCGTCGTGCCCTCACTCTCCGACAGCAACTCCTTTGCCGACACGACGATCTCGTCATTCTTCAGGCGCCGGACCCGGTTGCGGATGGTTTTCAGCAGGCTGTCGAAGTCCTTCTTGGTCAGCTTGGACGACGCTGAAAGTCGAAACTGGGTCTCCACGTCCTCCTGATCGAACAGCAGTACACAGCGGGCGGGTGCCCCGTCCCGGCCGGCGCGGCCGGCTTCCTGGAGGTAGTGCTCTAGCGAGCCTGGAATGTCCGCATGGATCACGACGCGAATGTCGGGCTTGTCCACTCCCATACCAAATGCGTTCGTGGCCGCGATCACCGGAAGTTCGCCCTCGATGAAACGTTGCTGGACACTCTTCTTGGTCTCTGGCTCTAACCCGCCATGAAAGCAGCCGCAGACCGTACCCGCAGCAGTGACCAACTCGGACATCGTCTGTGCCGTCTTGCGCGTAGCGCAGAACACCACCGCGGCCCCACCGTGCCTGAGCTCGTGCTTCAGCAGCTCGACGATGCGCTGGGCCTTCTGCGCTTTGGACACGGGGACGACGACGTAGGACAGGTTCTCGCGCTCGTGGCCACCGAGGAACCGCTCCAGCTCGAATCCGAGACCCTCACGAAAGTGCGCGCACAGGTCGTCGATGACGTCCGGCTTGGCCGTGGCGGTGAAGCACGCGATGGGCGCGCGCTGTGCTGCGAAGTGCTCCCGGATGAATCGCGAGACATAGAGGTAGTCGGTCCGGAAGTCGTGGCCCCACTTCGATAGGCAGTGGGCCTCATCGAACACCCACGTGGCGATCTCCCGCATGCGAATCGCATCGGCGAACGTCCTGCTTCGGAACTGCTCTGGCGACACGAGCACGATGCCGGCGTCTCCGAGCCGAATCTTGTCGAGCGCAGCGCGTCGCTCCAGGGGTGTCAACAGGCCATTGATGGTGACCGCGCAGTTCACGCCGGCGGCCACCAGGTTGTCGACCTGGTCCTTCATCAGCGACTGCAGCGGCGACACGATCACCGTGAGCTGGCCAGCCCGGCGATAGTGAACCAGGGCGGGCAGCTGGTAGCAGATCGACTTGCCGCCTCCGGTGGGAAGGACTGCCAGCACGCTCTTTCGCTCCAGGCCTGCCACCACGATCGCCCGCTGCAGCGACGTGCCGTCCGTGGCGGACGGGCGATCCCGAAAGGTAGGCTTCTGGAAGTGGGCGAAGAGAAGTGCCTCGGGGTGATGCTGCTCCTGGCAGTAGCGGCATCCTGTCTGCCCGCAGTTGCGCTCGCGTAGATCTCCGATTAGCGAACGAACCTCCGGGATCGCGCTGTGCACCCAGATGGGCAGAACCGAGTTGCCGCCCGACACGCGGATCCAGCCCAGCGCATAGGCCAAGGCCATGCTGTGCTCGGCGCCGGCATCGACGTCCAGTTCACCGAACTGCGAGAGGCGGGTGCTGCAGCACACGGGCCCAAACCGACGCAAGGCAATCTCCGTGGCCTCGGTGGGCTCTGGGGCCGCGGCTGTACGAATCGTCGCCAGCAAGTGAGCCAGCGGACGATCGCCCCGGAGCAGGAAGTGCAGCAGGGCAACCCACTCCGGGTCGATGCGCTGCATATCGAACAGCGCTTCTACTTCCTCGCTCACCAGGTCGAGGGCCAGGCGCGCGTCCTTAACTGGATCGTTCCTGGAGTCGGAGATGAGCTTGTAGCCCTTGACGAGCCGGTGATACGGGTTCGCAGGAAACGCGATCGCCGACAGTTCGAGCGTGTCGAGGATCGGCAGATCAAGGCAGGCCAACCCAGGGTACTGGCGCTGAAGCTGCGGAACGTCGTGGCGCCGCAGGTTGTGCCCGACGAGCAGCTTGGCCCCTTCCGATGCCGCATTGACGCGACGCACGACATCTGCCGGGTCAAGTCGACCGGTAGACAGGCTCACAACGCTATCGCTGTCCGACCGGACCGCGCCGATCTTGAAGATCCGGTCACCGTCCGCAGGGTTGGTTTCGATGTCGACAGAAAGCGCTGACCAGCCGACGACGATCTGTCGGGTTGCGGCTGCCAGCTTTTCGTCGAGCGCGGTGGTCACATCGCGTGTATCGATATCGGTTGGGCACCTGGCACCGAGTCTGTATCGGCGGCCGATGAGCGGAACTGGTTATCGAAGAACCGCAAACAGGTTCCTTGACGCCCTAACCAGTATTGTCGGCTGTGTGCCAGGTGGCCGATGTCGCTGATATCACCAAGCAAGTCCTGAAACCCAACGCCAGAATAGCGGCATGCCCCAGCAACCACGCCTTGACCTCCGCCCCGGCGTTTCCGAGCCCGTGGTTCTCCTGATCTCTCGACGCGAGGTCGAGGCGGGCGACCTGGCATCCGTGCTGTCTCGCCTGAAGGTGTTTTTGGCGACCCGCGAGGACGCCTGGCTCTACAGGGGCCAGATGACGCTCGTCGTCGACGGCTACAACAACGATCCACGCGAGCTGGTCGACATCCCCGAGGTTCGAAACCTGTTGCGTGGGCTCGAATCCTCGTGGCCTCAGTGGGCCTATTTCTTCAACCAGGTCGACGACACCATCAAGCTGCTCCTGTCCTGCGTAGCGGGGAGCCGGTTCCTCGGCCGGGGCGCCGTCGAGATGGACGCTGAGCTGGTGGCCGCCGCCCTCGGCCGCGCCTTCGGCGGCATGAACATGGTCTTCGAGCGGTTTGGCTTCCCCGAGGACGAGCTGGAGAAGATGAGCAACGGGCTTGTCGAGGTCCTGCAGCAAGCCGGCATGGCCTGAAGCCGCCCGCGGCCGGCGCCTGGCGGCCGAACGCGCCGCAGATAATCTGCCGATGAAAAACCTTCGCCCAGGCACCGTGGGCCTCCTGGAGCGCATCGAGATCCTGAGCGGCCGGCCGGTCGAGTTCAAGCCCGACAGCAGCCTCACGCTTCGCGCGACCCTGCAGTTCGCCCGCAACGGTGCGCCGGCGCACGTCCTGCGCTACCGACCGTCGAACGACCCTTTGGACTATTGGGTTGCCTACCAGGCTGGGTACTTGCTGCGTCTTTTGGAGCTGCCTCCGGCGGAGCGTTTCGACTTCGCCGGGGTGGGTACAGCGCCCGGCCACGTCGAAGAGCTGCTCGCGACTGGCCAGCCGTTGACCGGCGAGGGGAAGTCGGCGCTAGTCAAGTTTGCCCAGATGACGGCTCACTGGGCATTGATGAACCTGCGTTCCTACGCCGTGGGCATGCGGATCGATCAGTGGCTCGCCGATGAGCACCCAGACCTGCAGGCGCTGCAGGCTGACGGCGTCGATGCCATGCAGCAGGAAAATCTCCAGCTACTGTCCAAGCGGATCGGCACTCTGTCGATACCTGTCCCCTTGTTGGCCCCGGTTGCGGCCTACGCGTTGCTGGCCGACAGGCTCCTGGGCAAGACTGTGTACGCGATACCCTATCGCGCCGCCGGTGTTCTGGACCTCGGTGCCGATCTTCTATCCATCAACGATTCGATGCCAAACGATGCCGGCCATGACCGCGAGCTTGTCGATGCCTGGGCACAGGCCATCGGCATGACGGGGTGGTATGCCTGGACACCCTACAAGGCCTGAGAAGCATGGCGACCGAATTCAAGATTCCGCTTCACCGCTTCGATACCAACCTGTTGCCGGCTGACGCCCGCCAGGTCGGGACAGAAGCATTCAAGACGGCCGTGATGATTCACTTTGCTGCCGAGTACGCGGCTCAGGGTGAAACGGCGATCGTGACCGTCGACGACGAAGAGATCACGGTGATGGCGTTCCCGGCAGAGGCGTCGGCGCTCGACTACGTGATGCCGATGCTCAAGGCCGGAAAGCTCGCCGAGGCGCTGCCGTACCTGGAAAGCCTGACCAAGTCCGCACCGGCGAGCGCGGTGGTCCTCTACAACCTCGGCATCGTCTACAGCGAGCTGGGTCAGTTCGATGAAGCCATCATCCGGCTCAAGCGAGCCGTTCAGCTGGATCCTGGCTATGCGCACGCCTGGGTTGGAATCGGAACCGCTTATCACCGCATGCGCAAGCCCGACCAGGCGTTAGAGGCCTTCGAGCGGGCAGTCGAAGCGGATCCCAGCGACGGCTACACACGACGCAATCTGGGCGGCATGCTGATCGGCTTCAAGCGCATCGAGGAAGCCGTGGTGCATCTGCGTCAGGCACTTCAGCTGATGCCCGACGATCCGCAAGCCATTTTCGGTCTGGCCACAGCCCTTGAACAGATTGGCACGCGGGATGCCGACGAAGAAGCAGATCGCCTGTACCTGCGATTCATCGAAGAGCACCCGAACTCGCCCATGGTGGAACAGGCGGAGAAAGCGCGTACCGCGTTCGCTCACCGGCGGTTGAAGTCCAGCTCGGTGGGAGGCTTCAGGCCCGACGTGATGATGTACATCGCCAGTGCGCTCCAGTCCTTCGAAAAGCTTGGACCCCAGAAGCGGCAGGCCATCGCGCTGGAGATTGCGATGCTCGGCCGCAATGGGCTGGACATCAACGATCCGGATGACAAGTACACGCTGAAGGCTCTGCCCGGGAAGTTCTCAGGCCTGCGCCTTCTGGCCATCATGTACACGGCGTTTCGCCAGATCGATCCGACGATGGACACCGGCGCCGACTTCAGCGCCGAGTTCAAAGCTGCGACAGAAATGCAATCGAAGTAGGGCGGCTGGGCTGCGCGACCTGGTGGGGTCGCACTTCGTCCAGTCGCCGGTGCGCACGCGCACCTGACCTATCCTCCGGCGCATTCGCCCCAACCCTGAAAGCTGGCACATGGCAACCAAGAAGAGCGGACCGACCCTTGCAGCATTGAACGCGCAGATTGCTGCGCTGCAGACGCAGGCCGATGCACTGCGTAAGAAGGAGGTCGCGGAGGTCGTCGCCAAGATCAAGGACGCGATCGCGCACTACGGCCTGACGGCTGCCGACCTCGGTCTCGCGACGGGTGCTCGCAAGAATGCGAAGTTGCCCGCAGCGGGCGGCGACAAGCCGGCCAGCAAACAGCGCAAGAAGGCCGGATCAAAGCCATCGGCGAGGACGGTGAAGTTCAAGGACGACAACGGAAACACCTGGGGTGGCATGGGCAAGCGGCCGGCATGGTTCAAGGCTGCTTTGGCTTCAGGCAGGACACCCGAGGAACTGCTGGCAAAGAGCTGAGCCAGGCGCAGCGGCAACGGGTGCCCCTTTTTGGGGGGGTGCCTCTCACCCGTTCGTGCGGGGGCCAGTATCGGGTGATGGCCTGTGAGCAGGACATCGCTGACCATTCGTGCAGTCAGCAACAAACGGTCAAGGCCTCAACATGAAATCAGCCGAAATTCGCGCAGTCACCATGCGCCTCGATGTGCTCAGGGACATCATGGTCGAACTGGTGGCCGCATTGCCACCGGACCGTGCAGCGGGCTTCGCCGCGGCGCTGGGCAATCGCCTCAACGGCCGCATCTGCGACATGGAAATTGACGAACGCAGCGACAACGCGATGGTGTCGGATCTTGCGCCCGTCTTCGCGGCATTGAACCAGCGGCCCCACGCGACTCAGTGACCTGACGCGACACGTCGCAGGCCAGTTGCTTGTCGAAGGCCAGTGCCTGCGATCAACACCGCCTCGTCTGAAGTATCAAGGTGTTGAAGGTCGAAAGTCGGTAGCGACCGACCGACTCGACGCTGATCGTTGCCTGTCCTCGCGCGCGAAGGCTTCGCGCCCGCTGCAAGACTGCTGCGGCATCGGCCCGGGACATCCGCCACGGCAATACCTCGCGATCATTGAAGGCGCTCCAGTTGTCCGGAAGCGATGCGAGGGGCATCGGCTTGTCTTGGTGGTTCATCCGTACTTCTCCATTGAATGCTGTCGCAGCGTGCATATCGCGCCCACCGTGGACAAGCCACCCACCCACAGGGCAAGCCTGTGGATGGCCTCTGCGAGGTGCGTGCCTGTGACCACCGCTCCCCGACCTTCGCCTACGGCCTGACGCGCTTCGCTTGCCGAGCAGCCGTCTTTGTAGGTGTTGATGCAATGCAAGACAAGAACAAACGCTGCGCGTCCGGCTGCGAGATCGGCGTGCTTGCCGTCTTGCCCAAAGGCCCAGCGCCTCCAGCTGCGGGGCTTGGGCCCGCGCCCTCGGGGCGGAGCCCAGAAGAGAGCGGTGCGGCCAGACAACCCGTCCTCGATCACGACTCCCGTCCTTGTCCGCTGACGATGGCGATGAAGTTGGCCACGCGGTCCGGGTTGCAGCTCCAGCCCTTGCACACCGCGACCCACAAGACACCACCTCGTGCAGCCGCCGTCGCTCGGGCTGGATCGCGGTGATACCTGCGCACACCCGCCACCTCGGACATGAAGCGCCGGGTCTTCGTTGGATACAGGATGTCGGTCATGGTGCCTCTGGTTGGTCAGACGATGTATGAGGGCGCGGCCTGGTCAGGGTCGAAAGGTCCGGCCAGCAGTTCTTTGGTTTCGTCGTCGTAGACCTCGACCCAAAGCCCTCGCTGCAAGAAGGCGCGCGCGGCCCGATTGGCGGTGGTGCGGCACGTGTGAAGCTCGCGGTCAATCAGCTCGTCGTGCTCGTGTTGGTGCTGGGTCGCCGGATCGGCGTTGCCGGCCTCCACCACAAACCGGCGGTCGCCTGCCACGCTGCGTGTGTCCATCATTGCGGTGTTCATGGCGGGCAGGTGGGTCAGATCAAACGCAGTACGCGAAGCCAGGAGGGCACGCCATCGGGCCCGGTGCCATCGGGCTCGACACGGTGGCCTGTCGGCGTTTCGCAGATGCCGTCTTCGTTCCATGCCATCAGGTCTTCCATGCTGGGCAACTCGTCAACGTCGAGTTGCCAGCGGGCCAGGTCGCTGAGCGCGGCCTGCTTGTTGACCACCCATTGCGCGAGCGGTACGTTGCCCTTCTTGCGCGACAGCACTTTCCACTCGTCATCGACCTGACGACAGAGAGTTACGCCGTTCGACCTCACCGAGATCAAGGCACCGCGCGCAACTGAGAAGTAGCGATGCAGCTCCGAGGCGTTGGCATCCAGTTCGCTCCGGGTATGGCTTTCACCCCCTGCCTGTTGGCCAGCCTCGGGGCCGAGGAACTGCGGATCGTTGGTGTCGTTGATGGGGTGGTTGGACTGTGCGTTCATGCTGATGGCCTCGTGTGGTGGTTGGAAATCTGCCCGTCGGTTTCGCCTCGACGCATAAACAGCGGAGGCCAGGCAGGACACAAGGGCACGGCCACAAGCCGCAGCTCGAAGCGAAGCGCAGAGACCGGGTGAGGACCGTGGGCGCTAGCCTTCACCCTTGGGGCCTGACTGGAAGCCGCTATGCGTCGGAAAGAGGCGGAACGACTGGCAGATCAGCCACCCCGAGCGACCGAACGTACAGGCCGTCTTGCCACTCCATCAACGGCACGCGCGAAGCTTCCCAGCTGAGCGATCCATCGCCGCACCGCGGCGCACGTCAATGCCGGGTCGTCGACGTTGTTGTCGGCCGTTGCGTCAGGCACGCGCCCGTGGGTAAAGTGCTGTCGCCATGCCCAACAAGCCAGCCGCCCCAGTCGTTCCTTCTCGCGATGTAGATCTCGTCGCGGCCGCTGTCATCGACGATGCGTTGAAGGTTCGCGCGTCGCACCCGGCCGTGCCGACGATGGACATCCTGGACCTGGTCCTGCAAGGCCGGGGAACGCGACCGCTCAACTTCGGCGCGGTTTCGCCCGTCAGTCCCTTCGGTTTGCTGGTCGTGGAGGCCTTCGATCGAGGCATGCCCGTGAGCGACTGGATCGGGTTCTACCGGTACCCGGACCCTCGCGTGATCGCCGCGCTCGACGACATTTGGCGTAAAGAAGTGTGGCCGGCATTCACCGCTCACTTTGGTATTGCATAGCCTGGGCGGCTCGCAGGCCGATTTGTCGTCGAAGTGGGCCGCGACCACGCGCGCAAAGTGTTACGCCGCCCGGCGGGATCGAGCCCCTGCAGGGGGTAGAACGGGTTGATCTCAACTCGCCACACCCCAGGGAAATACATGAAGCGTAGAGCGCTGCTCAGTTCGATGGCCCTTGCCGCCCTTCCGAGCATGGCATCGGCACCTCAACCCAAGGTGCTCCTCACCGTGAGTGGCCGGATCGGGCGGATCAACAACGACGCGACGGACACCTTCGATTTCACCGAAGCCGAATTTCTGAAGCTGGGTACGACCAGCATCACGACAGGCACACCGTGGACGCCGACCTCGGTGTTTGCCGGGCCCTTGCTGCTCGATGTCATGCGAGCCGCCGGCGTCACGTCCGGCAAGCTGGTGCTCAAGACCCTCGATGACTATTCGGCCCCGATACCCTGGGACGACCTCGTCCGCTATGGCGTGATCCTGGCGCACAGCCAGGACGGTCAGCGCTTGAGCAACAAGCGCTGGGGCCCGTTGTGGACAATCTACCCTCGCGACCAGAATCCGGCCGCGCTGAAGGGTCCCATCGCGGAATCGAGGTTCATCTGGCAAGTCGACAGGATCGAAGCGGGCGGTTGAGTGAAGGGGCGGAGCGCCGGGGCGCGGCGCAGCCTTCCGCTGAACCTGTGCGGCTCGATCGGCGATCGGGCGACCGTCTGTCTCCGAAGGGGATGGGCTGGTGGCCCTTGCTGGTGTTGGTGGTGCTGTCCGCTGTCGCGGCCACGACGGCGCTGCTGAGCCAGCAACTGACCCTCTCCCGCGCGGCCAATGCCGTGCCGAACGAAGGCTTCTATTGGTCCGTTGCCCAGTACCAGATCGCGCACCACAGGCTGAAGCAGGAGCTGCGTGCTGTTGCGGCCGGCGAGGCGGTGAACGCACAGGAACTGAGCCGGCGCGCTGCCGTGGTTGCCTCAAGGGTCAGCATTCTCAGCGAGCCCTCCGAGATCAAGAGTCTCCTCAACGGCGTGCCTGGCTATGCCGAAGCGACGCACCGTGTCGCTGAGCTTCAGAGCCGTGTCGGGCCGATCCTTGAGAGGAGCCCGTTTGGCCAAGCGGACGCCATTGCGGTGCTGGGCTTGTTCCAGGCCGCAGGCGACGAAGAACTTCTGAGCCAGCTCGCCAGCGACGTGCGCCTCGCCGAGATCACGGCCAAGGACGAGATGACCCAGACGCTGACCAGGCGCATCTGGTGGGCATGGGGTGGCTTTGCGTTCTGCTGGGTCGCGTTGGCGCTCTGGCTGTTCTACGCGATCCGGTCCCGACGCCGCTACCGTGCGGCGGCACATGATCGAAAGCAGGCAGTCGAGGCGATGGAGCAAGCCAACGCCTCAAAGCGCAAGTTCCTGAGCATGGTGAACCACGAAGTTCGTTCGCCGCTGCAGAGCATCGTTGCCTCGGCGGAGTTTCTCGCCATGAAGGACAGCCGGCCAGACAGCGCCGGTGCCATCCGCCGCATCAGACATGCCGTGACGGTCCTGCAGGGACAGCTGCGTGACCTGCTCACCATCGCGCGGAGTGACGCAGCGCAGCTGCCCACACAGGTCGAGACCTTCGACCTCGGCGAGCTGGTTCAAGATGTCTGCGCCGGCCTGGAAGAAGCAGCCATGGCCAAGGGCCTCGCGTTTCAGGTCGAGTTTCCGCCGTCGCCGGTGACGGTCAGCGCCGATCCGATCCGCACTGCGCAGGTTTTGCGAAACCTCGTTGAGAACTCCGTGCGCTACACAAGCACGGGCCGTGTTCGAGTTCGCGTTGAACCCTTCGTGACTCAGGCAAGTGCTGCTGGCGATGCAGCATCGACGCCAGAGATTGCTCGCGCGGGCGCCTCTGACCACACCTCATCAGACGGCGTGGTCCGCTTTGTCGTTCATGACACCGGGCCAGGTCTGCCTCTTACAGCGCTGGAGCGGCTGAGAAGCGCAACTGTGCCGTTTGCGTCGAGTGACGATGGCACAGGAATCGGACTCTTCGTGGTTCGGGACGCTCTGCAACAGCTGGGCGGTCGCCTTGAAGTCCAAACCCGCGATGCTGCGGACCCTGAAGGGCAGGGCACCACGTCCACCGTGAGCATTCCGGCGCTGCAGGTGAAGCGCATTTCGCCGGAAGCCGACCTCTTCGAGGGCAGCGAAGCACTCAGTGTGTTAGTCGTGGATGACCTGTCCGATGTGCGAGATTCGCTCGTTGATGTGGCGCGCAGGCTGGGTCATGCTTGCCGTGCGGTTGGGTCCGTGGCTGAAGCCCGTCCTCTGCTCGCCAGCACGCACTTCGATGTGGCGCTGATCGATCTGGAGATGCCGGACACGGACGGTCTGGCCCTGGCCACGGAAATCCGTGAAAGCCGCGGGCCGAATACCTCTGCGATGCTGATCCTCATCAGCGCCGCAGAGAACCAGGCCACTGGACAGGCATGGCCTTTCGATGGTTTTCTCCAGAAGCCGATTGATGGTCAGGCACTGGCCAGACTCATCGGTGCGTGCTGTGAGCCGCAGTCGGCTTGAGGCCAGGCCCAAGGGGCAGCTTTCCATGAGTCGGCTACCGTCACTCGGCCACAAGCAGTCGGCTACGCCAGCACCAGAAACCTGCCGCTCACCGATCCCAGGCAATGCTCAGTGCGCCCCGCGCACATGGCGCTTGGACGCCGTCACAGGTTTCGCCCCTGCGTGATCGATGCCCTGCAGGATGCCGCAGTCGGCAGAGGCATGAGGCACGGGGCAGGCCGCCCGCAGCGCCCTCAGCTCCTTCTCCAGGGCGCGCAGGGCCTT
>Ga0214921_10001511_pt1 | contig 39488 bp, 36 predicted proteins | sample LL1505_MetaG_FD_177992 | JGI IMG/M metagenome (GOLD analysis project Ga0214921, IMG submission 177992) | Freshwater microbial communities from Lake Lanier, Atlanta, Georgia, United States - LL-1505 | ecosystem: Environmental > Aquatic > Freshwater > Lake | place: USA: Georgia | collected...
GAATAAGTCAATTTAATTTAGACCCAAATAATCCATATGCTTTTTCGGTTGAAACGCCAGCATGGGATTATACTACAAGTATAAAAGCTGGTCCCACTGGAACAGCTGGAGCAACTGGTTCAGCTGGTGCAACTGGTTCAGCTGGTGCAACTGGTTCTACCGGAGCAACTGGTTCTACCGGAGAAACTGGTTCTACCGGAGAAACTGGTTCTACTGGAGCAACTGGTGCTACTGGTGCTACCGGAGCAACTGGTGCTACCGGCGCAACTGGGGCTACCGGTACAACTGGTGCTACCGGCGAAACTGGGGCTACCGGTGCAACTGGCGCAACTGGTGCAACTGGTGCAACTGGTGCAACTGGTGCAACTGGTGCAACTGGTGCAACTGGAGCGACTGGTGCAACTGGGGCAACTGGTGCAACTGGTGCAACTGGCGCTACTGGATATACTGGCGAGACGGGTGCTACTGGCGAGACGGGTGCTACTGGAGAGACGGGTGCTACTGGAGAGACGGGCGCTACTGGCGCTACTGGCGATACTGGAGCAGTTGGTCCAATCGGTCCAGGTATGGCTACATTTGATTATATTTTTAGTACTAGCGTAGAAGGTAATCCTGGTTCCGGATATTTCAGTGTTAATAATTTTACAATGAGCGATGCGACAGAAATATACATTAATAGTACGGATGCTGCTGGCTTAGGTAATATTCTTGAACCATTCTATGCAGCCATAAATAGTTATGGAAGCTACGGACATCGAGGATTTATTAAAATTCAACAACGAGACGATTATACATGGTATCAAGTATATGAAATTATTGAAGCTACTCAAACTGAATCAGGAGATACCGGTTATTACACAATTCAAGTTGTAAACATTAGTCCTGATGCGACTTTCGCAAATGATACTCCAAGCATTATTAGTTTTAATTTAGCTGGCCCCCAAGGCGTAACTGGAGCGACTGGTGCAACTGGCGCTACCGGCGCAACTGGCGCTACTGGACCAACTGGCGCAACTGGCGCAACTGGCGCAACTGGCGCAACTGGCGCAACTGGCGCTACTGGCATGACCGGTCCAATGGGTCCAACGGGTATTGACGGTGCGCCTGGAAATAATAGTCTTTCTGGTGGTATATTGTTATATTTAACATATCAAAGCGTTTCAGATCCATCATTGTCAAACATAAGCGTTGCAAATTTGTCTACCATTACAGGACAACCTATGCAATCCGCAACTTCGATAACATATAATGGAAGCGGTACGCGTCCCACCCCGCCTAACAACAGTATGAGTGGTTTAACATTAATCCCAGATTTATCATTAAATCAAATGATGATTAAATACACAACACCAAATTCAAATACCATTGACGTTCCTATTTTACAATTCGCAATAAACATTTCAGAATTGTATGGAGTTCCAAATTATATACCACCTGGAACATGGGATTTGAACATTTACGCAAAAGCGGATACAAGTAATGATGTAAATAATATTGGATTACGGTTCTTCTTATTGGGTAGAAATAAAACTACTTTACAATATACATCATTGGTGCCAAATGGTTCTGATTTGGTATATCTCTTTGATCATGTTGTACCCCAGATATATACATTAACTATGTATATTCCTTATCTTATTCAACTAGCAAATTATGATATGCTATCAATCATCATTACATCCAGAAATAGAAACTCAAATGCGCATCAAGCTGAATTATATTTCCAAACCCCAAATACATATTCACACCTCCATACATCATTTGAGAAGTTTGGTCCGACTGGTCCTTCCGGTCCGACTGGTGCGACTGGTACGACTGGTCCAACTGGACCAAACATATGGACAACTGTTCAACCAGCAAATGTAGATATTTATTATAACCTGGGTAATGTCGGAATTGCTACATCAACTCCATTATATACATTGGACGTTTCAGGAACATTAAGAGCTAGATCTATAGTCCAATTTTAATTTATTTTATTTTTCAATTATTTATCATAAATATAAATAATTGAATTATGCGATATCTTGTATCTAGTAAGCAAGCAGTTTGACCTATCAGCAGCTTGTAGAATCGGTCTCCTTGCAATTCGTGCAATATAATCCTGCTAGGTATTGTTATTCAATGTACTATTAGACATCGTCAAGTTCCATTTATTGAAAATTGTCGTTCGCCTGCACTCATATTATTATTATTATTATTATTATTATTATTATATTTTGTTTGTGTTTTTTTCTTCAATGTCTATGATATATTTTTTTAATTGAAACCAGTGAATGGTTGTTTATTATTTCTAGATGCTACATAAAAATGATTATCTTTTGTGCGACAATTTATCAATCTTCTTATGTATTCGCCGGATGGAATAGCATAATTATAATTTATTCCTGGCTTGTTTGTTGTACAAGTATTTTTTTTACATGAAGTTACTGATGTATAATTTGCTTCTCCTTGACAATAATACTTATCGTATGAATAAAATTGGAAATCAAATAATGATGGTGCGATACTAAATCCGGATATTTTTATTATTCTATATTGTTTAAAACCAATATTATCATTTACGTTAAAATACAATCTTTCATTTATCTTTGGACTACTACTTAATTTCATTTCACTTAAAAATGTCCAATTTGTATTATCATTTGAACCCGCTACTATTAGATTTTGAATTATATTTACAGTTACACCCACTCTAGGTGTAATATGGTATCTATTTAATTTTATTTTATATGGAAATTCGATTTGTAACCAATGACCATTATAAGATACACCACTAACATTTGTTATATTGGTATTTGCTGGTAATGAATATATTGTATTTCCATTATATGTTGATGATACAGTATAAACACCACCAGTTTGCCAACGATTCGCAGTAGTCAATTCTACCGAATTATAAAATGGACCATTACCAAAATATGCTGTAATGCCAGTTGCTGTTGTAATGTAACTTCCATTTCCATATGATAGATTAGATAATATAGTTGTACCAAAAGTTGTAACTGGAGATAAAGGTGGATATACCAACAAAGTATCACTCAATGCATATTCCGTATCATTCAATGTTTTATCTACTACATATGTTATATAATCACTTTGTGAATTATTATTTTGATTATTATCTGGTTTCACTCTTGTATATGGTTGGGGTCTTTCTATCCATGCGTATTTTGTACTTATCATACCTGATGTACCCAGTACCGACGATTTTACAACATTTGGATTATTAGTTGAAGTAACAGAAGATTGTATAATTGGCTGTATTGGATATTTACCACAGCAACCGCCATGTCCTCTTATTACATTTCCTCTCATTAATGTTCTTGGGAGAGAACGTCCCAAAGTATCTTGTCCTACATATCCTTGACTTCGTCTAGTTCCATTTATTGAAAATTGTCGTTCGCCTGCACTCATATTATTATATTTTGTTTGTGTTTTTTTCTTCAATGTTGCAATAGACATATATTTATTTTATATATATTATTTTATATATTTCTATGATATATTTTTAATTGAAACCAGTGAATGGTTGTTTATTATTTCTAGAATAATTTTCTAGAATAATTTTCTAGAATAATTTTCTAAAATAATTTTGATAGATAAATACTACCATTCCATACAACGGTTGTTTGAAAATTTCCAGAAAAAGATACTGCTACAGAACTCCATGGTTTATAATTAATATCATTTGTTCCCAATACCCAACTATTTCCATAATCATTTGACATATAAATATTATCATATCTAGATAATACGGTTTGATATTGACCCGTTCCAGATATTGCTACATTACTCCATAATTTATTACCTAAATCTGTTTTTATATTCCATGAATTTCCATAATCTGTTGATACATATACGTCTCCATTATCTACACATGCAGTTTGATATTGTCCTTCACATGACATTGCAATAGAACTCCATGTTTTTCCCGTTGTAAATAACTCTCCACTTACTGATGTCCAGGTATTTCCATAATTATCTGACTCATATATTCCATCATTATATGCGACAACCGCTTGAAACTTACCATCCGCCGAAATTGCTACAGATTTCCAATCTTTTTTACCATATTCTATTGCACCAGATATCCATGTATTCCCATAATCTTGCGACAATTGAACATATCCATCTATTATAAGAGCAGTTTGATATTGACCTGTATGGGATATCGCAATATTTGACCATTGATTTCTATTTGAACTTTTAATCCAGGTATTTCCGTAATCTTGAGATTTATATATAAAAGAATTAAATCCTGTAGCTACTTGGTATTTTCCATCATATGATATTGCGACTGAACTCCACAACAGGTTATTATTTGGAATATATGATATTTCATTCCATGTTATTCCATAATCATCTGAATTATACAATTTACCTTCATATTCGCCTGCAATTTGATGTTGTCCAGTATGCGACATGGATACGCAAGTCCATTGTTTATTACCATAATAATGTCCTCGATTAATCCAATTGTATTGTCCTCGCTGTACATTGGATGTAATTGGAACACTATAGGAAGTAATTTCTTCTTCGGGTAAATTTGCTAAACGAATTAATAATGGAGCATTTGTTGTTCTTGCTATTTTGTTTGTAGTAGCTGTATTGTCAATACTAAATAACTGATTCGGAGATACGTATTCTATATCTTGGTTCGATACATCCACATTTTCTACACCTTTTTGCGTCTGTACAACAAAATTTTTTGTATCAATTGCTACATTGAGTGTTAATTCTGTTCCGTTTGGAATAAATATTAGATCACCAGATAAAAATCCATTCGTTATTTCTGGATTAGAACTTGCATCACGATTACCAAATATATCAGATACACATGATGTTCGTAATAAATTATTGATGTTATTCACAGTTATTGACCCCGATAAATCCTTCACATATGTTCCATCACTTTGTATTTGTTTTCCTGTAATCATTTGTATAAATGCACTTGGATCAAATATTCCTTCATTAATTGAATAGGTTGATGCTGTATTAAAAAATGATGCAAATGCACCTTGACTAAAATATTGATGAATATAATTAGAAAAATCACTATATAACGTTGAATATCTACCTAATGAAATTATTTGTCTTGTATTCATTCCTTCCACAAATTCTTGTGCGCTAATTGATAACGAATCATTTGGAAAATTTCCAGTAAAATCATTAAATGAAGTATCGATTACATTTTTACTCGCATCTTTCACAATTCCTATTTTCTTATTAAATGTCTCTACGTCAAATAAAACTTGTACTGCATCTGTCATATCAAATTTCTCAAAAATCGCATTTATATTATATTTTAATGTAGGCCCACCGGATTCTCCCACATAGCCACCACTTCCTGTAAAACTATAATAATATCCTTCATAATAATAATATGTATTGGGAATACCAGATGAATCTAAATTCGGAAATATGTGTGTCATTGTGTTGTATAATATAAAGTAATACTATATAAACGTGTAATAATCATATATTTTTTATTTTACAAATAAAAATTGAAAATAATAAATTAAATAAACATATTTATTATTTTTATTTATAATATGCAAAATACTGTACTTGTTTCGAATTCTGATACATCATCATATAAAATGAATGAAATCAATAAAAATAAAATGATCGATTTGTATATTCAATCATTAAATGAAAAAGAATTAAAAGCTTATTTAATTGCAAAATCGCATTTAGGATCTACATTTGCGGCTGAAAAAAGTGTTGGGTTTTTAAAATGGAAACAAAATAATCCCAATTTGGTTGGTTGGGTAAATTTTGGATAATACTATATCTAAACTAAACTACTGTGGATAAATTTAAACCAAGAAGAATTTAATCCGCCCTGCGTATTCACATTCTTCGTGGTCAATGACCGATAAAGAGATAAAATAAATCATAGCCCTGAAGGAAGCGGATTTATACCAGCGAAGATTTCAAATGGGACGCGCCATTTGAAATCTTCAAAGGTATAAATCTTTATCGGTTTAATTTGTAATCTTTGTATGTAATCTTTTTTTGTTTGTAATCCTTATAAGAAGTAGTCGATTTGGTTGTATTTATAGTAGGAACGCCAAACAATCCGTCAAAACTTGTACTTATAATTGGCATGCATGATTCTCTTGGCGGCTTTTGTATTATATTAAAATCTCGTATTTTACCTACGAAGATAAATTTATTTTTCCATAATTGTTTTACGGGTAAGTCATGTTGTTTTGTATTTGTTGAGGTATTCGTCATAGTGGGATTGGTAGTAAGTTTATAATTTTTTAATTTTGCAAATGGTGCATCTTTTAGTTCTTTTAATATGTCATTTTTATTAGGTTCTTTAGTTTCTTTAGTTTCTTTAGTTTCTTTAGTTTCTTTATCGTGTTCTGTGTTTTTTTCATGTTCTGTTATGATGGGTTTTTCTTTTTTTTCTTCTTCGTAGTAAATTTTGATAAATGGTGATAACTTCGGATTTATACACTCGACCTTATCCTCTTTTTCTGGTTGTATTTTACTATTTACGACAGCAACCTCATATAGTGGTGTAATTGTTTGTTCATCCATAAAAAAATCTCTACAAAAAAACATTACTACGTATTTCATTGCTACTGCATTTAAAATTGAATATGGTATTCCATTTTGTTCTGAATAATATGAAAACCCTTGTTTAAATGCATCATAAAACATGATAATACTACCTCTAGGTGTAGATTCATATAATATCCTAGTTTTCCATGATTTTTCAATATAATTATCTTGTATTTTCATGATTTCATTAAATTCTTTTTTATTATAAAAAATTGGATCAATGTTTGAATTTATCTTTGAATTCACCGATTCGTTTTCCCACGTTCTCAATAATTTATTTTTTTTTTGTTTTATATATTCTTCGATTGGATCTTTTGGAGGATATTCAATTTGTTGCAACCCTATTTGAATTTTTATAAACGTAATTGTATTCCAGTAATGTTCTTTAGATTTTCTTATTAAAAAAAAGAAAAATGCTAATATATGCGCCAAATACACGTATGGACTATTTTCGTTTATTTTATATAATTTTGGATTAACGTACATTCAATATAGAAACAATACAGTTTGTTTCTATATTTTTTTGTTTATTCTATTTTTATTTCTTGCTTTCTTAGTTCCCATAAATCATTCATTTCCTTTTCCAAATAATTAACTTCTATTCTTTCATATGTTTTATATTGATTATCTGGATGAAGAACTACTAGAAAAAGACCTTTAATTTTCATGTCATATTTTTCTTCCAAAATCTTTTTATATACGCTTAATTGCAATGAATAATGCCAGTAGTTAGTATCAGGCAAATGTCGTATGCAATGCGTTATTGCCGATTTTCCATAGTAATTTTCGAATTCGATTTCTTTTGCTCGTTTCCAATCATATATATAATATTCTCCTGTATTAATATCTTTAAAAACCATATCAATTGAACCAGAAATTTTCAATTCTTCATGATAAACACACCATTCTGTTCTATATGCTTGTAGATTCGGGAAATCCAATAAAAACCGTTTAAAATATTGGAATTCTATACTTTCATCATTAACTGGAATTTCATTATAATAACATTCTATATTAAAATGTGTTTGCGTTCCAGCTCCCGAAGCGGCATCTCGATTCATGTCCCATGCTGATTGTATATCTTCTCTCGTCATTCCATAGTATTTATAATTTGGATCTGACATTTTTGGACTTTGTAATATGTTGTTGATTATTTTGCTGCCATCAAATACAGGAAAATGATGATGATTCCATGTAGTAACCGATGTGTATCCTTGTTCTCCATGGACGGTGTATATATGAGGTCCTTCATCAAATGTTATATATTGATCTCTTGGATGTGCATTTTTTATAGCAAGCATAGTTGGTGTTGGTTTTGACATGATGATGTATTCTATTATACTATGATTTGTATATTTTATATATTTTATATATTTTTATATTACATTCAATTTTGTATTATTTATCGCACGTGTTTATTATATAATTTAGTTAATTCTTCTTCATATGTTTTCATAAATGCATTTGGTTCCATGAGATTCATAAACATTCCTCTTATATTTTTCTTATATTCATTTATTCGATTTGAATCGTTTATTAAATTACAAGCGATTTTTATATAATTTTCTTCGTCTTTTGCCACTAATTCCGGTAATCCACAATTTATTAAAATGGATGACGTAACATTATGAACATGATAATTCTCATTGTACATTGTAATAATTGGTATTGAATTATATAAAGCATTGCATGATGTAGTAGTACCAGAATAAGGAAAGGTATCAAGTAATATATCTATTTTTGAAAATAATTGAATATATTCGTTATCGTCTATTTTTTGTATTATAATAAGACGTTCTTTATCTACATCCAAAAATTTCATATAATATTTTAAACGTTCTTCACTATTGTCGTATGATTCTATTTTTATTAATAATTTAGTATTAGTAGTCGTTTTCAATATTTGTTTCCATGTATTCAATGTTTGTATGCTGTTTTTGGGTTCTTTATTTAACGAACCTAGTATAATAGTATTCGATACAGTTTCTTTCAATTTAACTGGTTCTCGTTGATAAATCGATTCATATAATAAAAAACATCGTGGTAATCTTATCAATTCCTCTGAAAATAATTGTTTGCTATTTATACTACTTGAAATTTCATCGGTTATTCTATATTGTATATATTTTAAACCAGTTGTATTTGGATATCCTATATATGTAATTTGTACAGGTGCTGGACGAAATGCCATAATACCTAATCGATTTCCCGAAGTGAATCCATTCAAATCGATTAAAATGTCAATTTCATGTTTATTAATTAATTTTGCTGCATCTATATCCTTCATATTAAATACACTATAGTGATTCAACCCAAATGGTTTAAACATTGGATGTATAATTTCTTGATTTGAATACATATATATATCAAATTTATTGTTATTATGGTATTTCAAAATAGGAAATATGAAATTAGATACTGCATGCATTGAATAATCACTTGATAAATAACCTACACGTATTTTTGTATGATTATTATACTTATTGTTATTTGTTATTAAATCGAATATCGGCGTATCTCTTAAATAGTAATTTATGCTTACCACATTTTCGAAATGTTTTTTATTATCATAATATTTATGATCATATAATGCCATGTTTTTTTGTAAACTCTCTATGATATACTTTTGTACTGTTGTTTTTTTTGCATAATCTAAGGCATATTCCATAGATTTGATTGAATTCTCTATATTACCCAATAAAAAATATATTTTTGCACAAATTACAAAACTATTCCATTTAAAAAATGCCTCTTCGTTATTTGATACATCTTTTTTTATGAAATAATCATTTACCAATAATGCATATTTTAAACAATTTTTAATGTTATCTACGATCAACATACTTTCTACATAATAATATAACAATTCGATTTCATGTGTGTATCGATCGAATATGTTGTCTGCATTTAATTCTACGATTAATTGATAATTTTTGTTTATAATAAGTGATTTACATAATGCAAAAAAGTTGTTAAAATGGTTTGGATTTATGTTATATCCCATTTTATACCATAATATCTCTTTTTCTATTGATATTCCTCGATATAACATACCCATTCTGTAATACAATTCGGTATTTTTTGAATCTACATATATTAATCTGGTTAATATTAATTCTTTACAATTATTGTCTGCTTTATCTACAATTTTTAATCCTTCATTCAATAGTTTTTTTCCCAATTCGTCTTTTTTTTTACTCATAGACCATTGATTGTATAATTTTAAAAAATCTTCCATTTGTATACAATATATTACAAATTCAATTTATATTGTATTCTATTCTATTTTATAATTTGATACCATTCCGGTTTTCCTCTTTTTTTCCAAGAAGCAATTTTCTGTTTTTCTGGTGTTTGATAATATTTGCGATAGGCATCTACTGCGTCTTTGCATTTACATTCTACGGGCATTGCCTGTGCAAATGGTAAGAGTCCCCTGTTTGGGAATTTGTCTGAGGTTGGTGCATTTTTTCGTAAATACTGTGCTACAATATATGACTTATGCATTTTATCTTTCGGATGATCATAACGATATTTCCATTCATTATGCATAGCATCCACCAAATCCAGCGTCCACATATAATTATCCAATGAAGAACGCATCCAAATCGATACTGGATGGTTTTTATGAGAAATTTTATATAATTGTATTTTATTTTTGATTTCATTGTCTGGGTCTATAATTTGAATGGCACTACATAACATTTGCACTGCCTCTAATAAAATTTTAGATACATGCTTGTCAAACATAAATTCCGCACATTCTTGGAAGGAAAGCGATAGAATAAATAGATTCATGTTAGTTAACTAACCGGATTGTTCGTATTGATTTTATTTTTTTATTGACTATAAAACAAAAACTACGATTATTTCAATTTTTTGTAAAAAGTAGGTTCTATTATTAATATTTTTTTTTTGGAAATGGACATTTTAAAAATGTCCTTTTTTCATTTTATGAAAAAACTTTTCCAAGGCCATTTTTTCAAAAAACGGCATTTTATGATTTTGCTGCATTATGCTGTAAAAAATGTATTAGGATCAAATGAATGACTGCATAATATTTTTTTATTTTTAGACCGATTTTTGGGTCGGCGTTCTATTTAGGCATTTTTTTTATCGGGATTTTTTATAGAGGCTTCGTATCCAAATTATGCGCAAAAATACAGAATTAAACGATAATATAATTATTAAACCAGAATGCAGTGATTTATATACTATACATGATAAAAATGTCGCTGCAAAAAACTCAGCATCCAGAAAATCGGAGGACATTTCCGATGATTTCGGAGGATTCTCATGCCGAAAAATGAAAAAAACGTTCTTTTGCGATGCTTGTGTTTTTTCTTGTGAGAAAGAATCTAACTGGAATATGCATTTGAAAACTAAAAAACATTCGAGAAATATTACAAATACAGAAAAGACCTATATATGCAATCATTGTAATAAAGAATATACTAAATACACCAGTTATTGGTCTCATTTCAAAAAATGCCAACAAACCGATCAAGATACGATTTCATTGAAGAACATCGATTCAAAATTAATTAAAAATATTTTATTGGAGAATCGAGAACTTCAAAAAATGATTATTGAACAATATAAGGAAAATAGTGAATTGGTTAAGATGATTTCAAACAGCAATGGACAATTGTTAGAACAAAATAACAAATTGATTGAAATGCATAAAGCAGCAGCGAGTAATATGGCAATTTCAAATTGCAATAATACAAATAGTAATAATAAATTTAATCTCAATATATTTTTACACGAAAAGTGTAAAGACGCGGTTAACTTATCTGAATTCATTGAAAGTATTGAAGTATCTCGTGAAGATTTGGAGAACAATGCACAATTGGGATTTGTACAAGGAATCAGCAAAATCTTGCTAGATAATTTGAGACAACTTAGTTTATATGAACGTCCGATCCATTGTACTGATATTAAACGCGAAACAATGTATATACATGATGATAATAAATGGCAAAAAGATGAGGATGCTATAAAAATTAACGGTGCAATACAGCAAATTTCAGGAAAGAGCGTTAAAACCTTGATGGAATGGAAGGAAAACAATCCTGATTATCAAGATATTGATTCTGATTTTTCCAATAAATGTATTGCTATGCAACAAGAATCATTGGCTGGATATAATCGCGATTCATATTATCCGAAAATTGTTCATTCGTTGGCAAAAGAAACCGTCGTCGATAAATCATTTGAGAATAACAATATTATTATTTGTAATAGTACTAGTAATATTACAGATAACACAAAATAAAAACTAGAAAAACGCGTTAATTATATTTAATCTTTTCTTTTATAAAACTTGCCTTCCTTTCCGCACAAATGTTCGTATTTTCTTACTACAGAACAATAGTTGTAGTCTACCTTGTTATTTTTTTTATATCCATTCACCAAAAACTCGTCGGTGTTGTCTTTCTCTATAGGAAATAATGAACATTTCGCAAATTCACTTCCGGTAAAAAAATTGTTCTTAAAAAACTTACAATCTATACAAAATTTTGGAATGTTTTGGTTTGCTGAAATTATTGATAAAATGTTATAGAATATACATACTAAAATATACTTCATATTATTTTTTGATATTGTTGTAGTTGAATCTTTAAACCCTTATCCTAGGTAATGATATTTTTGGCTTTATTCGTGTTCCACTCTCAAACAAAATGAAAAATCAGCTCCGTTCAAATTCATTACAATACCATATTCATTGATCAATTGAACGTTGATTTTTTGTAGATTCACTTTACCTGTATATGACCTTGCATCTGATAATAGCAACCCATTTCCACAGTTTGCAGGTATTACTGATAAATATGGATAGGTTTGAGGATCCAATGAAATTCTACCCAATATGTTTTTATTAATTATCGACGTAGGCAAAGGAGATACGAAAGAACTTTGATTCCCTGCGGAAAATTCGTCTACAACCAAATACAAATAACGAGAACCAGTTAAATCAACAAAACATTCTGATGTGATTTTGCTACTGAATGTATAGGACTGATTTCTAAATCCTAATAACCAACCTAATCTAGATTTGAAATTGTATTTATTGAAATTTCCACTTGGGTCTACATCGAAATTGATTGTAGCAGTTAATGCAGTTGGTGCGAAGCTTGAATAATTTCCAACAATATCAAATGCGACTCCTCCACTTGAAAATGGAGAACCTGCAGCAGTAATTGCATTGGTTATTGCAGTTTTTAATGTGGCTTGACTATAATATCCATCTGGAACAGTAATTGTTTTCACTGTCGCTCCACTTGTAATTTTAAAACTATTATTACCCAAATTTCCAGAAATATTGAAAAACGTATTCGGTATTTCTAGATTGGTTATAGAAATATTATGAACTTCATTTAATCGTTGAGGTAGCGTTATATTATAATTGGATACTGCATTATAATTATATTCATCTCTAAATCTTGTATCGATATTTATATATTTTATTTTAGATTCTTTCATTACATTGGACATAATCATATGACTTCCATATTGATTGGTTTTTGGTTGTAGAAACAATTCTTTATTATCAAAATAATTACTCATCTACTTGTTATAATATAATATATATTACAGCGACATAAATATATATTATAATTTACTAATTTTTACAACAAAACAATACATAATTACATAATTGTATGATTGATTATATCGTTTTTGTAGTGCATGGATATCCTTGTGTGCCAGTTTGACAAGCAACCGTACATTTGCATTCTACGTTTTCACACTTGCATGTAATCTTATAATTCGTGTTTTTATTAAGAATTGGTTTTTTATTGTATCGCGGTACAGTTCTTCCCGGCGCTTTCATTACAGGAAAACAAGTGCGCTGATATGCTTTCAATGCTACACGATTTGGTCGTGCATGGGTTCCTCTACAAACTATAAATTGTGTGCAACTGGATGCTTTTGGTCGATCCATATCAAATACAATTTGTTCTCCCGATGGAGTTAATAAATTATAGGTCGATTTGGTATTTTTTATTGTGTTCTCTAAAGTATAACTTTTAAGTGATACATAAGTTGAAGGTGCAAGAACAGGATCTAATTCATCATATGGAGTAGATGTGTTTGTGCTGTTTTTTAATATAATTCCTGTTTTTTTATAATTGATATAATCACTTTGAGACATGTTTATAGAATGTATATATTGTTATAAGATTTAGATTTGAATTTGTGGTTGTATTTGATTTTTTGTCTTCAAATACTTTGTAATAATATAGTATGTCATTCCACCAAAAATAGAACCGATGAATGTTCCTATGACTAATTGTTTTATTGTATGCCTGCGGTATTTCCAACGTTGATATACGCATATGCATCCTATAAAAGTTGTAATCAAAAACAACGTTGTGGAATTCGTAAATAAATATAAAAATATAATGGAAAAAGCGACCGATTGAGCATGACCCGATGGCATACCGAATATTTCTTCACCGGTTGTTTTCTCAAAATCAGCGAATATTTGATAATCGGTTGGTCTAGGTTCTCGAAATGTAAGTTTCAAAAGTTTATTTAATAATGTATTTGCTGCAAAAAATACTAAATATCCCATTAGATATATTTTACGACTCCAACTATAAAAAATTGTTGTTAAAAACATTAGATAAGGCGCATAAAATCCTATACCATCAATTATAATTACAGGGTTTCGGATATCGATATTATTATTTTGACCTGCGTCCATTTATGTATAATACGTATATAATACATGCAATACATAATACAATAGATAAATAAGTGAATTTGAATGTTTGAATACGCGAACTATGTTTTTTTCTGTTGATACAACTGTTCGCAAATAAAAGAAAACGACCAATTTGCACCATTCAAATCAACTACTTCACCTTTATCATTTATTAATTTTACCGTCATTCGATGTATATTCACTGGACCAAAATAGGTTCTCTCTTGATTTTGTAATGTTCCGCCATAATCAACATAAACAGCATTGTTATCCAATCCTGCAATTTTCATTGGAAGTAATGCAAATACATTCTTTGCAAAGGGTCCGCTTGAATAGTAATTCTTTTGGTTGCTATTAGCTGTAGTTGTATAACTAGTTATTGAGTTTACTACTTCCTGTGCAGCATATATTTGTTTTTGTGTTAAATTATTACCAGTTTTGGTATCAGTCGTTGATGTAATGAACTTTCCAGTAGAAGGATCACTCCTATATGTAGCACGATTTGTATATGATGGTAATGGAAAATCTTTTTCTTTTTGTGTAGTCGTCACTAATCCGTCATTTAAATGATTTTGATTGTAATCGTCCAATATAATCATAAAATAATTGTAAATGTTAATACTTACTACCGTATCTCCGGTAATTTGAATTGTTCCATTTGTAGGAGTAATAGTGGATAAATCGTATTCAGTCGAATTTCTAAAACCTAATATCCAACCTAATGTAGCATCCCACGATGTATTTCGGAAAGTTCTTATTGTAGATGAAGGGGTTGAAGTAATAAAGCTAATGAAACTATATGGATCGTAAAAAACTAATCTATAATCAGACCCTGTATATGTTTTATTTATATTTATTCGCATTTTAATATAGTCTGATCCTCCAGATGATATATATCCGATAGTAGAACCTATGGTTAAAGGATTCAAACTAAATTGATTGTTTATTTCTGTTATTAAATTATCTACAGTATAAAAACCGTTTTCTGGTAATGTTATAGTTAAATCTCCGGATGTGTATACACCGTCTCCGCCATTATCAATTGGAAGTGGGTTAAAATATATGTTATTGATTGCACTTGTTAAAAAGATACTTCCAACTAATAATTTATCTTTACCTAGGATTTCAGTATATGTAGTAGTATCTGAATTATATAATGGATTTGATAAATTATAAGACGAATCTCCAATTTTTAAATTATAAGCCCATGAATTACTTGGGTCAGTTGTACTCCATGTATTGGCATTATTACTACTAATAGTAAGTTTTGAATAATATATTCCAGGATTGATTCCATTTCGTGTTCCGGCCAAAACTTGATATGTACCATCTGACGATACCGCAGGCGCGCCAAGAAAACCACTCAAGTCTTGAGTCCAGTTTATTCCATAGTTAGTCGAATAATATATTGCTGTATTTTTAAAAAGAGTTAGATATTGTCCGGTTGTTTTTGACATCGATACTGCATAATAATCACTAGATTGTAAGTTGGAAGCACTCCAAGTTTCTCCATAATTACTCGAATATATTACATTTCCTGGCGCACCGCATGCTACTTGATATTGGCCAGTTGAAGATACTGCTATACTGCTCCATCCAGAAGAAGGAGCATTCGATTGATTCCATGTCGTCCCTGAATTTTTTGTATAATATATAAATCCACCATTAACAGATATAGTTTGATACTGTGCAGAATCTGAAATACTTACTGCTGAATAATTTCTATATGGAAGAACTGTTTGATTTACTTCAGTCCAATTCACTCCATAATCTGTAGATTCCCATTTTCCTGAACCGTTTACAAGTAATGTTTGATATTGTCCATTAAATGACATTGCAATACTTGGTACAGAAAACACATTCGGCATATTTGATTTTATCCATGTCGCACCATAATTGATAGAATAATAAGTACCCCGATAAAGTGTTCCTGCACTTTGATATTGTCCAGTAGATGATACACATATAGATCGCCAGTATTCACTACTAGATGTAGTGCGAGCACTCCAATTTACTCCATAATTAGATGATGTATATATTGTGTTTCCTTGATCAATTATAACAGTTTGATATTGTCCAGTAGATGATATTGCTATATTCCGTGTGTTAGCTAAACTATACGATTGTATCCAATTAGTACCGTATGTTGAATAGTTATAACTAGTGGTTGACGATTTTGTATCTACGAAAACCAATTGATAATCTTCTTGTGTTAAATATTTACGTATAACTACTGTTAAAGTTGAATTCACTGTACTACCGTTTTGTACAAATGATACATTTGTACCTTGCAATATGTTATTTCCATCTGTATCCTTAAAATTATTAAATGCTGTATTTAAAGCGTTCTGTAGTTCAGTTATAGAATTATAAGTTATATTTGCAATTGGTGGTATATATTGAGTAGGTGCGTTTCGATTGGATGAACTTGGTTTTGGTCTTATAATCATTAAATATGATGTATCGATTGCATATCCGTTTGTATCATTTAAAGCAAACTGACTAATAAATATTGAATTTGCAGATAAATCAATGTTGATAAGAGATGCATTACTAGGATTGGTCGATGGAATATTCAATATTCGCGATAAAGCGGTTCTTTTTCCATTATTGGATAAATCCATTAAATAACTTTGTTGTGTGAATGTTTTTGTTAAATCGATTTTTAAATCAAATAGTTTATCTGTGTTTATACTTGCAGGTAGAGGACTTAGTTTGAAATCGCCATTCGGATTATAGATCGGAACTTTGGTTTTGTTATTTATATTTGCAAAACTTGTATTGATTGCATCCATATATTGCGTTAATGTATATCCATTTGCACTACTATCAGATAATACTATTTTATAATCATTGAATGATATATCTTGAACTTTGGTTTTATCTAAATCAAATGCATAATTTGGCCGTGTGCATTGTAAATAAATATATGGATTCGCACTAATATCAAACAGTGATCTAGTTGTACTTGTTTCAGCTATTATATCACTAACTTCATTCGTTAATCGTTGAAATACAAACGCTGATGATTGTCCAACCCAAATGTTATTATTGGATGCTTCACTCGGAAATACAACCGCTGTTTTTATGTTCTCGCTATTATCTGTTGTTAACCGATTTAATCGTATATCCAATTCGTAATGAGAAAATCCGAATCCTTTAACATATTGAGTTGTAGTATCTACGCGGTTTATATTTGATAATGACGTTAAATATGGATTTGAATGTAATTGTGTATTCAATTCATTTACTAATTGAGTTCTAGAATAGGTTGTTCCTGTAGTTAAATTACTTAATTGTATTTTTATTACTTGTTTAACAGTATTACTTGATAAATCGGCTGGACACGCGTTTCCAATGTATTGAACTATATTAAAATAGTTATTCGTATTAGTTAGGTTGTATAAACTAGCTTGTGTATCAATTATAGTAGCAGATGAATCTGTATATGGTAATATATCTAATATTGAATAAACACGATATAGGTAGTATGTTGGTCTATTAAATCCTAAAAATGCAGGTATCGATGAAAGTCTATTGCCAGATGGATCATTCGGTGTTGTCCACTTTTCAAATGACATACTATAATAGGGTTCTGTATAACGATTTGTTATATCAACCGTTATTGTCGCTTTCGAACTTGGATAATCATAACTTATACCGGTTGTGCCAAAACTTACGTCATTGTACATTGGATCTGTTTTGGATTTATTAATTGAAGTATTCACTGCTGTAATTAAATCTGGAGCTGTATAATTTCCTACAGGAATTTCAAATTTATAATCATGGTTCCCACCATTGATTCCAGGAGAATTACCTTTTAAATAAAAAAAATTACTTCCAAAATTACTATTAATCGTCCACCAAGTATATGGAATTTGAATTGAATATAATTTAAGATCAACTACATCTCTTAATGGATCCGATAAATTAAATGTGAAATCTGTCGATAAAGAATTTTTGTTATCACGATATTGACTATCAATGCTTACAATACGTTTTATGGTTTGTTTAAGTAAAGGATTCAACGTATCTTTTGAATAATCCAGCGGAAATGAATATCCTATGTTTCGACTATCTGAAATTGTATTATTTGGGGTAGCACTTGTTGCTTGTTCTTCATTTTTATTTTTATCGGATTCTTTATCTTGATATGTTTTCTCCATATCGTCAAATCCTTCTATCGTAGTTTCTTCATGTTCTTCATTTGATTCTGTATCAAAAAAATAGTCGTAAATATCTTTGAAAAACTTTGCCAATTTATCACCCGATTCATTTCCGAAATTTTCATATTTCCAAATCATATGTAGAATCTTAGCTTCTAGTTCTCTATCCGATGGATTAACAATATCCAATATATCAAATAGTTCTTTTTCTGTATATTTATCTACTCTATAAATATCATTTGAATTGTTCATTGTATAATAAATATAATTATATTGAATTATACAATAGGTTTATATTTCTTGTTCTTACATTGAGTTTTATTCTTTTTTTGTAATTCGTTTTTTAAACATTCCATTCACAAAATCAACTAAATCCATTATTTTGGAACAACGATATAACATATCCATCGGGAACGTTTTTAATCCATGCCCGCGTTTCATATGTTTATTTCCAGTAAAACATAGAATGTCAAATACTCGCATAATCGTATCCTCTTCCTCTGACATTTCACTTCTATCAATTCTGTGTTTTCCTATATAAACATATCGATTATAGTTATTGTTGTCGTATACAAAATATTTATTACATATCGGGTGATTTCTTATCATACCAACACCCATTATCTTGTTTGTATCATTATTCATTTCTAAAATAAACAATATTGAATCTATGGGTATCTCTGTAGTTATTGGTATTGGCGCACAATAAATACATCCTAGCTTACCATTCCTTTTTCGAAAATGCGAGTTTTCATTCCAAGTATGGTTATTGAATCGTGATGTTAATATATAATTTTTTAGATTACGTTTGTAATTCTTGGTTTGCATTTTGCTGCGCATTTTCAGTTCAAGTAGTTCTATACGCGTTAATGGGAGTGTTTCGTCTTCAGACGAATGTTTTTTCGTTTCTTCTTCTTCCATGATTTGATTATTATTATTATGCGGATTGTATATTACATTAAAAATATTTTCAATTTTTGTATTTTTTTATTATAACATATAACATACATATATAACATATACAATGATTAATAACACATTTGATATCTCTTCGGATATAGATCAACCAAATATTAGAAGCAATAGCTACAGTATAGATGGATTTATGAATGAGAATTTTCAATATGATTATTCATCATACAAAATTACATTTGCACGTGGTTCTAATAGTCCAATTACAACGTCTAACAATAGCGATAATAATAGTGATGATGATAATGAAAACATAGATAATGATAATCGTAATGAAATTAAACGATACAAAATAAATATCGATACTGACATTGAAGATGATATTGTGTCGTCAGATACTCATATTTCTGAAATAAACATTCATGATGAGAACAACGAACGAATTCACAATAAACCTTCGGTCGCTTTTCGCAAACTTACATACAAAGAAATTGAAAAATCATTAGAACAATATGATATTAATGATTCATTCAAATATTCAAATGAACTCGAAATATTGATTACGTACTTAAAAGGTCAAAAAAATTTGTATATTCAATCCAAAAATTTAACGCAATTTAAATTGAATCTATTAACTATACCTGCTATATTGATTGCATCCGGTATAACCATAATTGCTCCATTCATTTCACATTATGAATGGAGTGGCGCAATTGTATCAGCCGTGAATGCTACCATTACGTTGTTGATTTCTTTTTTAAGTTATTTCAAATTAGAATCCTGTCATCAAACGTTTTCTCATTTAGCGAATCAATATGATAAATTGGAGACTTCGTTGGAAATTACTAATAGCAAACTTATGTTTATGGAGAACCAAATGGAACAAAATCAATTAATAATGTCAAAAATACGGGAATTTGAAGAGAAAATTTTTGAAATCAAAGAATCGTGTGTCGTTTTTATTCCAGAAGAATTGAAACCACTTTTTCCGATTATTTGTCATTTGAATGTGTTTTCTTTTATAAAAAAAGTAGAATCTTATAAAAAAACATTGATTATCAAATACAGGGATGTTAAAAATGAAATGAGGTACATTTTATGTAAATCACAAGAACGTATTTATAATAATAATAATAATAATAATAATAATAATAATAATAATAATAATAATAATAATAATAAATCAGGAGCGAATGCTTCACCCAATTCATCTTCTCTAGATATTCAAAGAGAAAAAGAACGTTTGTTTTATTTAACAAATATGAAGTCAAAATTAATAGAAGATATTGTACAATATAAAAATGCATACAGTCATATTGATAATGCATTCATAGAAGAAATCCAGAATGCCGAAAATAATAAAATCGGATTGATTATGATTCTTTTTGGAGTCAAACCGCGTATTGTTAATAATCCATTAATCCAAAGATATTTAACAAATTAGGATTTTGATATTATTTTTGTTTTTGGAATTCTGTTTGAACTATTTTCCAAAACCATGGTTCATCCGGAGAATGTACTACTTTAATACTTTCCCCTTTTTTTATTTTTTCTTTGTATTCGATTGTTTCTGGATTATTATTCCATTTTAATTTAACTATTATTCTTTTTTGATATGGATCGTTCTTCATTGGAATTTCAATTATTTTTTGAATATATCCCCAATTTAATTTGCACATTTTTTTGAATATGTATTCACATGGTGTAGATACATCTACTCTCGGGATGCATAAAGTAGGGTTATCTATATATGACGTAGTATCCATGATGATTTTTTATTATTAATTGATTGATTTATATATTTTTTAATACATAAATCAATTTTGCGAACTCAACCCATTTCAATAAAATCAACAAATCAAATCAAATAAATCAAATCAATGTTATTGTAGTATAATATTGTAGTATAATAGTTCCCAATATATTGATAATGAATAAAAATTCTTTATCATAATAAATATATTATATTTGGCTTCGTTCGTTCCCTTTTATTGTCGGCATCATCCCTTTTATTGGCAGTCTCGTTCCCATTATATTATAGGCGTCAGTTTATTGTCGGCATCATCATTATCCCTTTTATTATTTCCCACAACCCATTTGTGTTAATATAGATTAACTACTAATAAATGCAACAGATTGATTCTGTTTGCATAGAACCTGCCTCAATTAATTTATAACCATATTCTTTTATTTTTTTCTATATAATAAAAAATAGAATTATCCTTGTGCTGTTTTGAGACAAACTATACTGGTATTTTATCTTTATACCAATATATCAATATAATTTAATGTTTGATAATTTAATATTTGCTTATTTTTTTTTAAGTCTTTCTTCTTCTGAACGTGCAAATTTATCAAATTCTTCTCGTGTTAGTAATATAATAATTAATGGTATTAATACGATAGCCCAAGCTAAACGTACCCATCCGATTTTACATAAATAATATAACAAAAATCCTTCTAATATATTAAATATTAGACTCATTGGCGAAATACTCATTTTTGGATATGGTATAAAAAACGCTAAACATACGATAAAAAAAGTGAGTAGTGGAGAACAAAACATTTTATTTTACTATATATATATATATATTAGAAAAATAAAAGAAAATTCAAATAACCGTTCGTTGTAAATTCAAAAGAAATATACACTAACAAATAAATAACCTTGTACTTATAAATGTCATGGATTGAACGAGAAGAGAAAATTTTACAAATACAACAAAACTATCTTAGAGAACCTATGGATACAATTCGTTGCTATTTTTTGTATATAAATCTGAATTCTTATATTGAAAAGATTACATCAGAACAAATTACTATTTCATATCATCAAAATGGAGAACCTGCCGAAAATACATCATCCGATACATCGAAAATCGGCATTATTACAAAAGAACAGGTTCTCCATTTTATTCAACAAAAGAGGTTGTGCAATAATAATAATAATAATAATAATAATAACAATACAAAATATATTTTTAAAGATTCATGGATGTATTTAGTTGATTTAGAACCTGAAAACTTACAAAATTATTCAAAATCTGATAATTTTAAAGAGATTTCGAAACATTTTTTTCAAGTTCTCCCTCCTATCGAAGATATTCGAATTCCACCTTCTATTTTTATTTTTCATGATATCAATGCCTTGTATTTTTTATTTCAAGAAGTTCCTCCAAAAGAAAATGTTAAACCCAAATCGATATTGAAGATTACAGATTCAATTCTTCCTCAATTGGGTGTGGTGCAAAATAAAAAGAAAAAGGTTACAATAAAATTACACAATGATCATAAAAATGCAAAATATAAAAAGACTCGCCGCAATCTGCATGATAATTAGGTTATGTAAACAATATAAATGTTAATTTTGTTATATTATTAACGCTTATAAATTCTAGTATGACGACGACGACTACTGCCGAATTTCCTCCATTGGAACCAATCGATTTGCATACCGTTATTAAAAATAAAATTGTAAGTTTGTATTTTAATCTTACGCGAAAAACGGAATGGGCTGCTATTCAAGAATTAACGATTGAATTTGATAGTTTGTTGGATTTGATTTTTAAAGAAATTCGCAAAAATATAGGTTCTCATATTGAATTACAAAAACAAAAATCATCCAATAATAGTGAAATCTATAATAAAGAAGTCGATTCTAAAAAGAATCAATTCATTGCGGAAATATTCGTGTTAAAAAATTATTTATCCTATTTGTTCAAACTGATTGCACAAACACGCGATATTGTTCATGGTAAGGGCGAACGTGATTTAACTTATATGTTGATTTCTGTTTGGTATAATTATTTACCTATTCCATCTATGTTCGCTTTGCGATTAATTACACAAAATGTAGAAGATTCATCCGCAGAATTAGATGGATTACCTGAATTGTTTTCATCGTATGGATCATGGGCAGATATTAAACATTTTTGTAATTATGTACATACTCGAGAAAAAGATGAAAAAAAAAAGAATGTATTAATCGATACTGCATTGGGATTATTGAATCATCAATTAGTTGCAGATAAACGTAATTGGGATAAGGCTATGGACGATTATATCAACGATTCTACCGTGAATATCATGTCTTTAAAAACTCGGCCATGTGGTCGTGATATTATGTCTTTTGCAGCAAAATGGGCGCCTCGTGAAAAAAGTAAATTCGGCTGGATGTTCGATAGATTAGCTGAACAATATTGCGCACTTTATTTGGAAAAGAATGAATATATTGCCAAAAATGATAATATTGACAAGAAAAAACGATATTATCGCAAACTGGTATCGAGATTGAACCATGAATTAGATACTGTTCAAATAAAACAATGCAGTAATCGTTGGGCAGATATTAATCCTGAAAATGTATCCATAACCACTATGATGAAACAAAACAAGGCATTTATGAATATGAATCATCGCGTGAGTCGAAAGAAAAAAACGGTTGATCTACATTCTATATTATCTACGGAAGAGGACCGCGAAACATGTGCTTCTAAGTTCCGGGAGTTTTATAATGATTTTTGTGATACCGAATTCGGTGAAAATGAAGCCGAAAATGAATCCGAAAAACCACGGCGAAATAAAAAAACGGTAGTTTCCATTTCAGAATATGTTAAAAAAGCGATTCAACTATTAGAACCCAAATCAGTGTATAAATCAAATGATGAAAATGACGATCTTGATACGCAAATTCAATGGTTAAATCATTCTTGGAAGAAAGTAATTATGAATTCTTACCCGATAAATGCACATAAAGGGTATAATATTCCTATATTAGATATTTCGTGCGATTTGTCTGCAAGTGAGATTCATACAGCAATTGGTATTGCCATTCTTGTAGCTCAACGTTCGCGTGTTTCTCGTATTATGATTTCTGATCATAATCCGGAATGGTTCATTATTCAAGAACACGATGAATTTACTGATATTGTTCAGCGTATTTATACCTATGTTAATCGTGCGACTGATTTTAATATTACAAAAACATTTGATTTGATTTGTCAGTCTATTGATTCGACCGGTTTGACTACAAATGAAGTTTCACGAATGCATTTTGTAATTATTTCGCGATTCGTTGATCATTCGAATATATCATGGAAGCGACTGTTCGATGACTTTTATATTAAAACGAATACAGAACCTTATATGATATATTGGAATATTAACGAACATAAAATGGTCGGCGAACAACATGAACTAATCGAAATGAAAGAGAAAATGTTATTGATATCGGGGAGTTCATTTGCAATGTTGGAATATTTTAATAAATTTGGTATGGAAGGAATACGCAATATGACCCCATATCAATATATTTTGGAAATCTTGGATATACCAAGATATACACCAATGGGTGAATATTTCGAACATTATTTAACACCAATGATACAAAAACAATTACAGTTGGTTGGATAATAATAATAAATAATAAATAATTGTAAAAATAATAAGTAATTATTTTTATAATTTATCTGTTTGCTAATTCGACTAAATATATTCTTCTATTGAATAGTTAGCTTCGTTCAAACAACGAATTACTTTTTTATGATCTTCTTCATATCCACTTCCGATAGTCGATTCGTTTCCTTCTTGTATTACTAACCATGGAAAGTATGAATACGAATGTCCATACGTTTGCAAACGCGTTGTCATCCAATCACTAGCAGCATAACCGTCTTTGAAAATCTCTAATAAATGTTTTGCGCCATTGTAAGATAGAATATACGCTCCTGTAAGATATTGTTCTTGAACCTTCATCCACGTATTTTGCGGATGCATTGGTTCAGATACATTTAAAAAAATGGCTTCCCACTCTTGATCTGCATCTATTAGATGCGTTATCTCAGATAATTTTTCTTTCCATTGTTTGTCGAATCTTGCGTCGTCTTCTATGATTAGACTATAATGTATGTTATTTTTTACTATATGTCTCCATATATTAATATGAGACTGAGCGCATGCGCGCTGTCCTGGGTTTAAATAATGATAGAATGAATCGGTTAATGTATTTGGGGTTGATGCGGTCCAACGAGTAGCTTCCATATTGAAATATTTGAAACGTCTATTCATTCGTTCCCATCTTTCCGGTGCGCTCTCCAATGAAATACAAAATGTGTTGTCTTTATTGAAATTATAATACGACATGGATTTTATTACAAAAAATCTTTATTTAACTTTTGTAATTTGTAATTTGTAATTTGTAATTTGTATTATTCTGTAAATAATACAAAACAGGACCTGCATCCAAATATACTAGGCGGTATATTTTGTTTTATAGCTGTTATGGATACAAATATATACCTAGGATTTTCTCTATATCGATTTTAGAAGATTTATTTTATTATATATTATATCTATTCTTATATTATATACAATGAGTAATTTAGATACCAAAAAACCTAGAATTACTGAACCATCCAATGCCGACAAATGGAGATTCACCTTATATACCACTGTACTTTTGTTGATTTTATTTAATCCATGGATGTATAAACTTGTTCATCGTTTATTATCTTTTCTTATTGGACCAATTGCAAACAAAGAAGGTTGCCCTACAATGTTAGGATTTATTGTCCATGCAATTGTATTCACTGTTATTTTGCGTTTACTTATGAGATAGATAGATAATTTTGATAAGATAATATTTTTATTTGTAATTTTATCAAAATGTTTTGGAATATATTATACATTATACATTATACAATAAACAATAAACAAATGGAAATAAGTCCATTTGATAACATTACAGGAAATGCCATTTATTTAGAACCTATTTTAGATCCTATTTCACAAGAATATAAAAACATAATTACACTGGACGCTGTACCATCGGGTCCATTAAGTTCGTTAGTATTTCCTATAAGAACTGCTGATCTATCTATTTTTTCAAGTCCTCGAGAAATTACATGTAAATATATGTTATCTCGTTATACTACTTCGAAATGTTTTATGCATGAAGATGATATTCCTGCGATTTTCGCCTATCTACAACAAAATGGTTATACAATTGATAGAAACCTTACAAAGTTATATCAAGATAAAACTGTGAAGCCGCGAGTCGTTATATGTATTTTTACTTATAGTATATAAAGGGTGGTGTGGGATTTTTAGGATTGGTATAATAATATTATATTATAATATTATAATATGTTTAAAAATATAGCAGATTTCAATAATATAAATGATTATTTACCATTATTTAATGCGGTTTTAATTACAGATTTATTTGTAATTTTTTTATTAAATACAGGAGTTATTAAATCACAAGTTTTAAGACAATGGTATTCACAATATAATTTATCAGCTGTTATTGCTGATGTATTGATTATATTAATTGTATTAATTATTACAAGAGCAATTTATTATTATGTATTTGATAGTTTTTCAATAGTAAAATTTGTTATTTTAGCCGTAATACTACAAATTACTCATGATATATTATTTTATGTTTTTTTTAGCAATATACCAAGAGGAATAAATAAAATGATTGATACATTTAAGGATTATGCGAACGATGTATCTTATAAAGCAATTTTGGCTGATAGCGGGATGATGATAATGTCGTGTTTAATTGCTTCCTATCTTGTAAATAAAAATAAAAATACTAATATCATTGTATTAATTTCATTTTTATATTTGTTACCATATTTATTATACAACTGATAATACCTATTCTAACTGTGTAAAAAATAAACGCATTTGAATTAGATAACTATGTAAAACAAGATATTTGTAATATATATAAATATCTTACATATATACGATTATAAAAATGAATTCTGATCTTATTATTGTCGGTGGTGGTATAGCTGGTTTATATGCTGCATACCAACACATAAAACAAAACCCTCGTTTGAAAATTACTATATTAGAACGTAATCGTCAATTGGGTGGAAGAATCGATACTTTTCATGGTAAGCATTACACCGTCGAGGCCGGTGCAGGTAGATTCCATAATAATCAGGTTTTGGTCATGAAATTAATACATGAATTAGGATTAGATGATAAACTTGTACCAATTTCTGGATTCGACCATTATATGACCAATGGTAAATTGTATTCTACAAAACCAATACAAAAAATAATCAAGCGTATTATTCAAGCCAGCAAACGAGAACCGGATGTTGATGCGGTCCTAAAAAACACCGTATTTTTGGATTATGCAAAAACTGTAATTACAAAGGATGAAGCGGCGTTGTTATATGATTCTTTTGGGTATTCTTCCGAATTAACCGATATGAATGCATTCGATGCAATTGTTTTAATGGAAGAACATTTTAATCCTAAAAATCAATATTATGTGTTGGCCGGAGGATTGTATCAAATAGTCGAAAAAATAGTTGATAAATTAAAAGCAAATGGTCGAGTTAAAATGCTTACTCGTCATCGTGTGAATGACATTGAGTATGTTGATGGTCAGGGTCATATTGGTACGGCCCGCAAGTTTAAACTTACGTGTGATAATCTTAAGCGACCCTATTATGCCAACAAATGTATATGTGCTCTTCCCAAAGAGACTCTATTAAAATTACGCATATTTTCGCCTATTTATCCTATGTTGAATTTGATTCGTACGCTTCCTTTATGTCGTATCTATGGACAATTTCCGGTTCATGATCATGATGATGATGGTCCATGGTTCAAAGATTTACCCAAAATTACTACCAACAATCATTTGCGTATTGTTATTCCTATGGACGAATCTACAGGAACTATGATGATTTCTTATACAGATAATAAATTTGCACGATATTGGAAAAATATTATGGATGTGGATGGGGTAGATGAAATCGCGCGATTGCATCAGAAATTGCTTCAAAAAACTACGCACATGCAAATTCCTGTACCAGAACATATAGAGATGTTCTATTGGGAACACGGTGTCGCCTATTTTGCACCCGGATTTGATAGTTCCGTTATGCCTTATCAAATTATGAAACCGTATATAGACGTTCCTTTGTATGTTTGTGGGGAGAATTATTCCGCCAAAAATAGTCAGTGGATTGAAGGGGCATTGGAAGGTAATTATTTACAACCTTGATCTTTTGGCTGTTTTATTTGATCCTCCTCTTCTTTTTTTTTTAAATGTCTTCTTCTTTGGTGGTGCACCAAGATTAAAATTAAATAGAGGTGGTGCACCAAGATTAAATAGATTTTTTGGTGAAGATTTTGGTGAAGTTTTTTGTCTTTTGTATTCAGGTGAGTCTGTACTTGATTTTTTTCTTATTTGTATTGTTGTTGGGTTTCTGTTTCTTACGGGTTTACTAATAGATTTATAAATATAAGAGATCCGTACAATACCTTGATCACTTAAATATTGTCTAATTGCAACCAAACCGCAATATCCGGATTGCTGTTGTGGGTCTAATATATACAATTCTCCATTTATTCTTGCAATAACGACTGAATGTCCTACGACTCCGGGTACTCTTCCAAGCAAACATATTGTATACATATTATCATGGGTTAATGCAGCAATAACTTGAGCATAAGGATCAACTGGGGTTAATAATACATGATTAATTTTATATTCTCCTTTATTAAAATGGTAAAATATATGTGATAATATTTCGTTAAAATCGGTTCCTTGTCCTGTTCTATTTTTTTCTTTAGCCAATGTTTCCGCAAAATCTGGATTTTCAAAAACTCCTAAAAATCTTAAAACATTTATAGTACAATCTGTTGCTTGTTCTTTTGGGAATGTAGATTGCAACCTACGCCATTCATCTATTTTTTCTGGAGGTATATTCCATGTTTGTAATTCAAAAGTTGGTTCTTGACGTTTCTGCATTTAATTTATATTATATAATTATATTATTTGATTTATATTTGGAGTCGTCGGTATTATATTTTATATTTATATGTTTAGGTATTATAATAAATGATTGGCTTTCGATTTTTCCCTTTACTTTTGTTATCAAGTATAGGAACGGGGTTTGTATCAAAACGTTTATATGCAGCGAATTCTAGAATTTTATTTAATACGAACCTTTTTTATAGAGGTATTCATATTTCAGCAAATACTCATCTTAATAAAGCGATTGAACTCAACGCGAATATAAACCGAAATAATATTAAAATGTCGGTTCAACAGCCCAAAATGAAAAAGTCAAAAGGAAATGGTGGTTCGGATTCTGGATATGACATTACATCAATTGAAATGAGAGGAATTTCTCCATTGTATTCTCCACGATCAGCGAACCAGAAAAAATATGTTGATACATTGAATAATCAAAATACGACATTGGTATTTGGTATTGGTCCTGCTGGAACTGGAAAGACATTGTTTGCATGTAATGCAGCTATTCGAGATTTGAAACAGGGAAAAATACAGAAAATCGTTATTACTCGTCCAGTTGTTCCTGTAGAAGAAGAACTTGGGTTTCTACCGGGTAATATTAAACACAAAATGGATCCTTGGACGCGACCTATTTTTGATATATTTTTGGAATATTATAGTCAAAAAGATATTGATGCTATGGTTCACGGCGGTGTAATCGAAATTTCGCCATTAGGTTTCATGCGCGGACGTACATTTAAGAAATGTTTTATTATTGCCGATGAAATGCAAAATAGTTCGCCAAATCAAATGTTGATGTTAACCACGCGTATTGGTCTTGGTTCTAAAATGGTTATAACTGGAGATTTGAATCAAAGTGATCGTATTAATGATAATGGATTGAAGATATTTATGGAAAAAATCCGCAAATACAATGGCAATAAAAATGGTATTGAAATATGTGAATTAGAAAACGAGGATATTGAACGTAGTGCTGTTGTATCTCAGATTTTGAATATTTTTAAAGGAAATGAAGAATCTGGGTCTCTTATATCTAGTTCAACTAAACCGACAAACGGTAATAATAATAATAATAATACTATCAATGCAAATAACGGAATGAATCATATAACAAAACTTTCCAGATATCACGACAATCCAGCTGGGTTTTGATTTTGGTTTCTAATTTGATAATCAAATATCAAATTAAAATATATAGCATTAAATAAAATAAATGGGAAGATCTCTTTTTGGAATTACTGCTGCTAACGCAAAAGTCATTATTAAAACAAAAGAAATTAAGGTGTATAGAAATGTTCCTGTTCCTTATCCAGTTGAGATGCCCTTTGATTTATCACAGAATGTAATTGATGTATTGGATGAAATTGATACTCGTTATACATCCAATATTGCCAATCAACAATATCAATTAATTCCTAGTGATTTGGAAAGATATTTAGTATTACACAATACCATATATACTACTCAAAATCAGCAAACAAATACGAATATTGTTAAATTGTTTAAAATTACGAATGATGGTCTTCATGGTTCAATCAATACATATGCATTATATACATCGAATATACAATTATCTTTGAATAATATTTTACTACAAAGAAGAATTGAAGAAATCTTGTCTGGTAAAAATGAACAACAAGCTATGTCTAATACTACTGGTCAATTTACTGCTACTCAGACATTCGTTTTAGCACCATTATTCAGTTATTATATTGTTATGTATGGTATGCCTGCATACGGTGTCGGGTTTGACCCAGTTAAGCTTTCTATCATTTCGAATATCTTAATTGAAAATGGAATTGATCCATATGCTTAGTGTTTTTTGGTTTTGGTTTTGCGATTGGGTTTGCGATTGGTTTTGCGATTGGTTTTGCGATTGGTTTTGCGATTGGTTTTGCCACCACGTATTCCAAAAAATCGACTAATGGCACACCTACTCTTTTCATTATAATTTTTTAGGTCTGGTTGAATTATAGATAATAACACAAATTCTAAATCATATACTTCTCCGATCCTCCTTTGTTTTCTACTATTGATTGCATCTTCGAATGTTTTGATATGCATGTGTGGAATTTGTATAGAATATACATCATACCCGCTGCAATTTATACCAGTTGAAGATATTTCACTTGGCTTAATATTCATTCCTACTTCTTCTCGAATTTCTCTCATGATTGTTTTTAGCGTATTGTTTGATCCATCATCATTTTTTCCGTCTATATCTGCATAACCGCCTTTTATAATTCCTTTTTTAAATTTATTTGGTAAATATCGATAATTTATTTTGTATCCTCCTGGTTTATCTCCTTCGTCTGTCTTTATTATGATTTTCTCTGGCGTATCATATTGAATACGTGTATCTTCCAGTATATTTTTGTCTTGTATTATAGTTTCCAACTCATCCGCTTGTTCTCCGCATACTTGTTTAACATAGTTTATGTCATCTACAGTTAAATTTTCCATTACATTTAACAACTCACGATCTCCATCTGTAAAGTTGTTTGTGTTTGCAAAAATATCACTTACATATTTACTTTCTTTTCCTACTAATACTTTCTTTTCTCCAGTAGTCTCATCTTCGAACCATATTATTGCTGCTGCACCCGATCTATTCATTTGGGTTTATATATATTATATATATTATATTTAAAATATTTGGGTTCTAAAATATTTGGGTATATACATGGGTTTAACTTAACTTTCCGAATCGTAATCCTCTCTTTGCAATTCTTCGAATTCATTTACTAATTCTGAATCATTATCCGCTAATAATTGTTCTATACTATGTCTTATTAGTTCTTCGCTAATTTCAATTTGATTTTGACTATTATCTATTATTATACTTGTCGCATTTCGACTTACAGAAATTAATACATCATCAACATCAGAATCCGAATCGGATTCTGTATCGGAAGGTGTCATTATTTGCTGAGTATATATTCTTGCTCTACTTAGAATAAAATTTGTTGTATGGTTATGGTTATGGTTATGGTTATGGTTATGGTTATGGTTGTTGTTGTTTTGTACCGAAACAATAGGTGGTCTTCTTGATTGGCGTGGTATTCTTTCTTGATGATTCATTTGACACATTTGAATTGCATTTCTCATTGTGAATGTTGGATGACCGGATTCAAACGTACGTTCAAACTGTCGAGTTGCTTTATTCATCGTCGATAATGTAATTTTTGGTTTTAATATCATTCTTCCAAAATTTGGATTGTATCTATGTAGTTCTCTTAATTTTTTTACTAATACTTTTTTTGCTATATTCGTTTTCTCAATTCCACTTATATGATAGCGATAAACTAAAAATAAATAATAATAAGGTCGCATTATTTTTGCTAATTTCTCTTTTGGAAAATCATCATTGATTGTTATACGATTACCTAATACATATTTCAACATGGTTCTCACTTCTGAAAACAATCGTTCTTCATCTATATTAATTGCATGTTTTATTATATACCTATCTCGTATCAAATATTCATTTTCTATCTTGAATTTTTCCAAATCGAATTCACACAAAAAGAAATTATGAAATAGGGATGGAATCAATTGTCTGCGTACTTCTGCTACATGAAAATATATGTTATATAACGTCGTTTTTGAAAATGGAATATTGTTATATGGATTTTTTGGATGCAGAGGTTCTGTAAAAAAAAAGGGTGAGTTGATTAGCGACGTCTCAATATGGTTCATTAAATCTGATATGGAGAACCAATATCCGTTGTCTTCATGGTTGATTAATATCGAATTTTTATTGTTTGGGTCGATCGGGTTTAAATATAAATCCGTATTTATTTTTATATTTGATTTGTATTTTTTTAATTTATATAGTTTTGCTAATTTGGAGAACCCGTAATATGTTTTTTGTGTTTTTTCGAAAATACCGAGGATTTTTTCTTTCATGGATTCTTGTATGAAAATGTTTGTAAGTATTTTATTTAAATGTTTGAATTTACTTTTTACGATTACGTTAGCCGAGGAATTACCATAGAATGCATCTGCGTTAGATGGTTCTGATTGTTGAGTCGCGTCGTGTATTAATGAACTCAAAAACAGAAATAAATAAAAATTTCTGGTATTATTTTCGGGTTCGCTTGATTGATTTTCTTTCTTATACAAGTACTCATATAATACATTTGAATGATTCGCACCCTTTCCACTTTCATTATTTATGTAAGAAAAATATGGTGCAAATGTTGATTGGTTGGTTAGATCTACTTTTATTTTTACATTTGTATTGGAATGTTTTTGGAATATATCTATAAATGTTTGCATGTTTAAGTATGTAGTATGTTAGATATATTTAGAGGTTAAACTATATATTATCTTGTAATCATATTATATTGTTTTTAAAACATATTTTTTATTTTTACGCCTTTATTATGGAACAAAGGCGTAAAATTGATATATAAAATAAAAAAAAATAAATAAAAATAAAAATAAAACTAAAAGTAATATCAATACATTATAACCACCTTTACTACATATATATATTATCATGTATTATCAACCTATTATTGTATGTATATTTAGTTTTGCATTTGGATTGCGACATATATACGCATTCATTCCGAGTAATCCTTTAGGAAAGATTATCTATAATCGTGGATTGGTATCCACTTTTGTTAATAAAATTACATTTGAAATTGCGGATGATGGAGTAATGTTATCACAATTTCAAACTAATGTGAATAATCATCATCATCATAATTTTGAATATTTATCTATAACTTGCATTGCCTATATTGCTTATAAATACATGCAGATTCATACTGTCGATGAAAAAATTACGCAATTCTCACAATATAAAATTGCACAACGCCATGCAAAAGCTTTTGTTATATTTATTGTTTTACTCATGATTAAAAATATTGAACCGGTTGTATAACTTCGTTATATATACAAATGTGTAAAATTGAAATAAATAATTCACTTTAGTTTCTATAAATAAATAAATAAAATAAATTATATATTATAATGAGCACTGACGTATTGTTTCTATTAACACGCGTATCGTTTCATATAGAAAATAATATTGTAGAATTGCTTTTATCGAATATTATTAATAATGTAGATTCTCCTCAGATGGCTGCTTATTTACATCATTATATTTGTCAATCCTATTATAATAACGATATATCTCGATTGGCGATAGGATACAATGAAATATTTTCGGAATTACACAAAATGGGTACGTTATCGCAAGATGTATTTAATTCGGAATATATGTCGCGAATGATTGTGCGGGCTTCTATGGAGTTTATTATAGCGAAAAACTACGTCTATCATGTATATCGCAAAGGTACATCTGATTCCTTACGCGCATCTGGTTTCACATATAATCATATTGTTTATAGTGTTAATCTTAAATTTCGGGAATATGTATCCAATGTTGTTGAAAAACTTACCAAATTAAATAAGGAAAAACGCGAATTGAATCAACTTGTTAGTAACTACAAAGAACCTCCTACCTTACATATGCATCCTGTAGTAATTACAAATGACTTTAAAGATATTTTTACTAATACGAATACTTCAAATAAAATAGATTGTTATGTAGATGAATTACAAAAAAATATTGATTCTATCCAAAAATTACAGTGTTATTATTCTGATCTGGCCGATGTGAAAAAACGGTATGACATTGTATCCGAAAAACGCGATAAAGAACAATTAGTATATGATTTATGTGTGAAATCTTTGAAATTTAAATGTAATCGGGTAGATAAATTACCCGAGGATGTTATATCTCATATTCGGGGATTTATCGGTGAAGAGGTTTTATCTGGTGTAAGAAAGCGCTGCATTTCTAGACGTTATTTTATGAATGCTAAAGAAGATTTGAAATCGTTGTTAAATACTTGGAAGGTTAAACATTTATTACAATATATGAATCATACGTATTTATTGTATGATGTGCGACCGAATGATATTTTGAATGGGCGTTCTTATAAATTGCATGTTAAACGCAGTTCGAGTAAATCTACGCTTATTGATTATATTTTGAAGGGGATTTATAAATCCAGTTTTTATGAGTTGCAACGCGATGTATATATTATTAGTTCTATATTGAAATCGTCGCGCTCATTACGTAAACCTCGGCAGCGTAAACAGACTATTATAAACGAAACTTCTTCTGTATAATATAAAAATAAAATTGTTATATTTTTTATATCACGGAAGATTATGTTTTCATATGTAATAATATATATATATATATAATAACATATGAAAAATAATAATAATAATAATAATAATAATAATAATAATAATAGTCATTGTTATACTTTTGAAAAACGTGAATATAAAAATGGATTTTTAGATAGTTTTGTTGATGCTACTTATATTTTAACAATGGAAAATAGTAAGAGGAAAGATCATTATGAAAATCAATTAAAAGAATTTATTCCCACAAAAACTATATATATTGTTCATAATAAAGGATATAAAAAATGTGGTAAAATATTATCTAAAGAAATACCACCATATGATTTAACCGATGCATATTTAAATGCAATGAATCATTCATCTGAAAATAATTATAATAATATTTTAATATTAGAAGATGATTTTATATTCAATAAAAAAATAAAGGATAATAAAATTATAAATGAAATAAAATATATTTTTGATAAAAAAAGCGAACCATTTTATTTTAATTTAGGTCCTGTTCCAGTATTATTTTCACCAACATATAATTTAAATATATATAATGGAATATATTCTCTTGTTTCACAATCTATTATTTATAATAAAAATATTATATTTGAAATATTGAATGATAAAAATATTCATAATTTTTTACATTTTGATTTATATTTAACTCATAATTACAAAAATTATTTTTATAAAATTCCATTATCTTATCAAACTTTTCCGAATACAGATAATAAAAAATATTGGGGATATGATGGTACTGAAACTTATATTATAAAATTTAGTAAATATGCTACTGATATATTAAATATTAATATAGATCCTGAATTAGGATGGAATAGAATGTATTATATATTTTTTTTTCTTAATTATTTATTATATATAATTATAATTTTACTTATATTTTTTCTTATATTTTTTGTATTATATAATGCTTCTAAGTATAATATCATCAAAAAAAAACGACCCAAAATTTAGTTTTCAAAAAATTTGGGTAGGTTTTTCATGGGTATACGATACGAATCCTAATATACAAATGTTGATACAATAAAAAATATGGAGCAAATGTCCATAATTTTTATTTTATTTTTTTTTGGTGTGGTTATTTATTATTTGTTGGAGGAGGAGGAGGAGGAGGAGGAGCAGTATTTTTCTCTCTAAGTTTTTTCTCTTGTCTCTTTCTTCTTGATTTTTCGATCTTTTCCATGAATTTATAATACGATGGTGCAAATCCTGGTCTTCTTTCGCAATCATCCAGCCATTCATAATATTTCATTTTTTCTTTTTTGGTTTTTAAAGAATGTGGTACAATCATTTTTTCCCGTTCTGCGCGTTCTTCTTGTTCATCCAAGTGTCTTTCTCTTTCCATATATTCTTCGTATCTTGTGTTATGAGTAGATTCGTTATCTGAGTCCATTTTGTGCCGTATAAATTAAAATGTTAAATTATATTATATTATTATTATTATTATTATTCTGTAAGCGGGGTTAGATGCAATAAAATAAAATGTATCTCAATAAAATCAATTTTTTATATTGTTTCAAGACTTTTTTGTTTTCATATATATATCCGTTTTTAGCCGTTAGCCTTTATACACTTGTAAAATATAAAAAATTGATTTTATTGAGATACATTTTATTTTATTGCATCTATCTAACTAACTAACTAACTAACTAACTAACTAACTAACTAACTAACTAACTAATATCGATAATACCTACTACTACTACTATAGAGATATAATACTGCTTGGATACTACCTACTATAGAAAAAAATGACTTCAATAATTAAGCAATTACTCATAAATCAATTAGGCATTCCATGTGATTTATTTGATTCTTGGGAAACTATTCAATTTATTCGCTACAAAAAAGAATTAATAAACGATATTTTCGTTAATCATACTCTTTCTAGAGCAAATCCATCTGACTGGTTCGATGATGATGATGATGATGAACATTGGGCACTTTGGGTTGATACTCCGGAAGATCATATGAAATGCCAATTTCAAGGCGCTAATTGTTTGGTTTGTGGAAATTATATTCCAGAGTATGCAAGATATTATGTTCCTGAAAGAATTAAATGCACTTGTACCTCGCGATATGATTTATGGAATGATGAATTATGGGGTTCTGATGACGAATCTTGGGTGACTGATGGTACCGATTGGTAAGTTAATATATAAAAAAAAAAATAAAAAATGACACCTTATTTGTGTGTCATTTTTTTATGCGCGTTTATGAGTTTTTTCTACCTCCTCTATAGTGTGGTCCTGGATCGTCTATTTTCTAACCCTAACCCTAACCCTAACCCTAGACCCTAACCACTGTCCAACCACCCTAACTCCAACCCTACACCCTAACCCTAGACCCTAGACCCTAGACCCTAGACCCTAGACCCTAGACCCTAACCACTGTCCAACCACCCTAACTCCAACCCTACACCCTAACCCTAGACCCTAACCACTGTCCAACCACCCTAACCCTAACCACTGTCCAACCACCCTACACCCCAACCCTAACCCTAACCACTGTCCAACCACCCTACACCCCAACCCTAACCCTAACCACTGTCCAACCACCCTACACCCCAACCCTAACCCTAACCACTGTCCAACCACCCTACACCCTAGGTTATAACAAGAAATGAGTAAGATAATGAGAAATGAGTAGGATAATGAGAAATGAGAAAATGTCTTGAAATTTGCTAAAAATTGATTAAATTTTGACAAAAGTGTTAATATATCATTACAACCAACCAATAATAATAATGACATTTAACATATCAACTGTGAGAGAACAACCATCAAAACTCGTAGACGTTATTCAACAAACCGTAAAAAGAAGCTCAAAACCTAGGCGTATTACACTTGGCAATGATTCGGCGATACTTTGTGAAGTAGTTGTGCTGGTTAACGGTAGCGGTATTAGACTAGATTTGACTGATAATAACTTTTCACCACCAAAGATAATGCCATCAAAGATGTTGATTTCAGTCTATACCAGACCATGCAACGACAACAAGAATGTATCCGATATACCAACAAGCAAAATAACAGACAAAGAGATCGAAGAAGGGGTTAATAAGTTAATACAAATAATTGATACCATGTCATTTCCTACAGTATCTCAAACCTATCAAGAATGCTGTGTTTGTCTAGAAATGACTAACAAAATAACTAAATGCAATCATGCAGTATGCAACGTATGTTGTAAAAAGATTGAAGCAATCTGTGAAGATAAGATCGAACAAGCTGAATATGAAATGGGGGGAGAAGTCGATTGGGATGATATCCAGATGCCTTGTTGTCCTATGTGTCGTAAAATGATGTAAACAAAAACAAAAAAACAAAAAAAAAGACCATTGTGGTCTTTTTTTTACGATACCTAACCACTATGCAACTACCCTCGGTGCAACTACCGCCGCGCAACCACTAACATACAGAATACTTTATCTTGAGAACATACAAAAATTGATTAAAATCCGATAAAAATATACATATATTACCACAAAACAACCAACCACAAAATGATTTTATTTATCTTTGTTATGCTTATGTTTTTCGTTATGTTCTATAATGATATTATGTATCACAACTATATTAATCATACTAAGATTTATCATATAGATGTGAATGAACTCATACAAGAATATAATAGAAGTCGAATTGATTTTCATCATAAAATTAAGCCAAAAATAGCCTACAAATAGGTTCTCTTTGTATATAGTTTGTATATATTGTATATATTGTATTTTTTTGTTGTTCTTTATTACAACATATTGGAGAACCTTGTACATTTTACCAAAAAGCGTGGATTTCAGTGGGTTTTTTGAATTAAAAAGTAGCAATGTTCTCCAATATATTGAAATAAAGTACTTATAGTATAATGTATGTAATCAACTCTTTCATTTTGATTTATTATAAATACTTTTTTATAGTAAATTGGAGAACCTTCAACTTTTTTCCAAAAAAAATACTAAATTCATGACTTTTTATGTAGAGTATAATTTACACTGGTTCATATACCACTATGCAACTACCACTATGCAACTACCACTATGCAACTACCACTATGCAACTACCACTATGCAACTACCACTATGCAACTACCACTATGCAACTACCACTATGCAACTACCACTATGCAACTACCACTA
>Ga0214921_10001512_pt1 | contig 39486 bp, 36 predicted proteins | sample LL1505_MetaG_FD_177992 | JGI IMG/M metagenome (GOLD analysis project Ga0214921, IMG submission 177992) | Freshwater microbial communities from Lake Lanier, Atlanta, Georgia, United States - LL-1505 | ecosystem: Environmental > Aquatic > Freshwater > Lake | place: USA: Georgia | collected...
AACAATCTCTGGCGCATGGTGGCTTCGCCGAAGTTTTTCAAGTCCACTTGATTTGTTAATTCTAATGAGAAATCTTTATCCGCACACAATTTATAAGAAGAATTTTGATCCGGCGTTGCAGGTCCATAAAATGACGGGCGTTCTTCCTAGCGCTCCCGAACTTGCATTGGCTCAAATTGAATCGATGTGCTACTTGAGAAATCAATTATTACGTGATGCAGACTGGGCAAGTATGAGTCATAGCGTGGAATTAAGAACCCCCTTGGTTGATGAAAAGTTATTACGCTCAATTGCTCCTTTGATGCCCTATTTAAAATATTTTCCGGGAAAAATTTTACTTGCCAATGCTCCAAATAAACCGCTACCCGCATCGATATCATCCCGTCCTAAAACTGGGTTTGGTATTCCGATTTTAGAGTGGTTAAGTGAGGATCGAAAAACAAAATTTATTGGTAAACATGATCGGTGGTCATGGGCGCGCAAAGTCGTAAGATCGTATGAGGCCTCGTTTGCAAGTTAAGGTAGTCCACACGATTCCTTCAATTGCCAATAAATTAAATGGCCCGTCTTATTCTGTCACAAGGCTCTGCGAAGCTTTGATTGAAAGAGGCTGCGAGGTTACCCTTGCCTCCTTGGGTACCTCTAAGCAGATTCACGAGCCAGATTTTTTTAAGTTTTTTTTGAAGAGCGCTTTGCCTGCACGATTAGGATCATCGCCAGAATTAAAACGCTGGCTTGATCATAAGGCTGGTGATCGTGCTATTGACTTGTTGCATAACCATAGCCTATGGATGATGCCTAATGTCTACCCCGGTTGGGTTGCAAAAAAGCATGCGCTTCCTCTGATGACCTCACCCCGAGGCACCCTTTCTTCCTATGCCATGAATAGCGGATTGAGGTACTTAAAAAAAATATTCTGGAGTCTTATCCAAAAGCCTGCTTTATCGACCACCACTTGTTTTCATGCAACTTCAATGACTGAATTTTCTGATATTCGTATGCAGGGCTTCACTCAGCCTGTTGCGATTATTCCTAATGGGATTGATATACCACCTTATGAGAAGTTAATTAAAGGATCGCTAAAAACGGTCTTATTTCTTGGACGAATTCACCCTATTAAAGGTTTGGATATGTTATTGCCAGCCTGGAAAGGCTTGCAGGATCGGCACCCAGATTGGACATTAAGAATTTTGGGGCCTGATCATCGGGGCTATTTAGGTAAGATGAAGACTCTAGCTAGAGAGCTTGATTTAACTAGAGTTGAATTTTTGGAGCCAGTTACTGGTGTAGAGAAGGCAAAAGAGCTGGCTGGAGCCGATTTATTTGTATTGCCGAGTTATTCAGAGAACTTCGCCATTTCGGTGGCTGAGGCTTTGGCTTCAGGCCTACCCGCAATTGTTACTAAGGGAGCTCCTTGGGATGGTTTGGTAAGACACCGGGCGGGGTGGCATATTGATATCGGTTCAAAAGCATTAATTAAGGCTTTGGATCAAGCCATGAGCCTTTCTAGAGGCGAATTGGAACAAATGGGCTTAAGAGGTCGCCAATGGATGATTGATGAATTTGCTTGGGAGCGGATTGCTTATCAAATGACTGAAACTTATGCTTGGATCTTGGGTGCACGAGATATGCCAGAATGGATAATTAAATGAGGAAAGATGGCCAAAGCTGTTTAGTATTGGGGGAAAAAATAAAATATACGCAGTGGTTAGCAGGAAAGGCTCCCGTGGCTGTTGTTATGATCTCGTTGAATGAGGGGCACAATATGGCTGAGGTGATCCACAACTTGAAAGGTTGGGCCCAAGAAGTTTTTTTGGTGGATAGCTATAGTGTTGACCAAACTGTTGATATTGCCCTTGCTAATGGTGTTCATGTAGTTCAAAGAAGATTTCAAGGGTTTGGTGATCAATGGAACTTCGCCTTAAACGCGCTTCCCATCAACGCACCTTGGGTTATGAAGTTAGATCCGGATGAGCGCTTAACAGATGAATTTAAGGAATCCATAATTAGAATCACTTCGGAAAATAACTGCCAAGGTATCATCATAAAAAGACGATTGTGGTTTATGGGTACTGTGTTACCTATATCACAGGAAATTTTAAGAATTTGGAAAACTGGGACATGTCAGTTTACCAAAGCTAAAGTAAACGAGCATCCAATTGTGTCAGGCCCCACCAAGTTGAGTGCCGGGTATATAGAGCATCATGATAGCCCTAATCTTGACCATTGGGTTGCCAAGCAGAACAATTACTCTACCGCAGAAGCCTTCTCCCTGTATGAGGGTCAACCCTTTGATATTGAGCCCAAGATATTTGGTGACGAACTACAAAGACGCATGTGGCTTAAAAAGAACTTTTGGAAAATACCCGGTAGATATTTGATTTTATATTTATATCACTTAATAGTACTAGGCTCATGGCGTGCTGGCAAAATAGGGATGATTTGGGCCCATTTGCGAACTGAGGTGTATCAAATGTGTGAGTACAAAAAAATTGAAATCGAGCGTAGTGGAAAAAAAATTTTCTTAAAAATACCGATCAATTCTGGCAAGCCCGATTCAAGAGTTAAACAATATGAATAGATGGTGAAAACTAAATTTATAAATGGAAAATATTTTTAAGAATAAAGTGCTATTAATAACTGGCGGAACAGGTTCTTTTGGGAATGCAGTTCTAAGTCGATTTCTTGATTCAGATTTGGCTGAAATTCGTATATTCAGTCGTGATGAAAAAAAGCAGGATGAAATGCGTAAGCGTTATAAGAACCTTAAACTCAGTTTTTATATCGGCGATGTTCGTGATGCATCTGCAGTGAGCAATGCGGTTAAGGGGGTTGATTACATTTTTCATGCAGCAGCATTAAAGCAAGTTCCGTCCTGTGAGTTTTATCCCATGGAAGCATTCAAAACTAATGTTGTAGGTACTAGTAATGTAATTGAAGCAGCCATAGCCACTAACGTTAAGAAAGTCATTTGTCTAAGTACGGATAAGGCTGTATATCCCATTAATGCGATGGGTATCTCTAAGGCGATGATGGAAAAAGTGGCGATAAGTCTATCTCGCCAAGTAAATGAAACTGTTATTTGCGTAACCCGTTATGGCAATGTGATGGCCTCTAGGGGTTCGGTGATACCTCTATTTGCAGAGCAGTTGGCAAAAGGTGAATCAATCACTGTTACCGACCCCACCATGTCCCGCTTCATGATGACGTTGGACGAGGCTGTTAATCTAGTCATGTATGCTTTTGAGAATGGTCTACGAGGACAAATACTGGTCCAAAAATCACCCGCAGCATCTTTAGATGTTCTTGCTAAAGCAATTTTGAAAACTCTTGGTACCAATGATAGTAAATATAACATTATTGGAACAAGGCACGGAGAAAAATTATTTGAAACTCTATTAAGTCGCGAAGAGATGGCGTTGGCTCAAGATTTAGGTCAGTACTTTTGTATCCCCCCGGATTCAAGAGATCTTAATTATGATAAATTTTTTGATGAGGGTGAAGAAAAGATCTCCAATGCTAAGGATTATAATTCTCATAATACAACTCAGCTCAGTGTAGATCAGATGCAAAACTTATTATTAACGCTGCCTTATATTCAGGCATTGCTAAAAAAATAAAGTGAGAGTCTTGTAGAGTGCATCATGAGTAAAAATAAAATATTAGTAACGGGTGCGGATGGGTTCATAGGTAAAAATTTATGCGTTCATTTGCTTGAATCTGGTGAGTATGAGATTCTAAAATTTCAAAGAGATAATTCTGATGCTCAATTAGTCTCTATGGTTTCTCAGGCGGATGTCATTGTTCATTTAGCCGGTGAAAATCGCCCCAAAGATAAGGCTCTGTATGAAGTTGGTAATGTTGGGTTGGCTCAAAAGCTCGTTAAGGCCATTGTGCACAGCAAAAAGAGGCCCCCAGTCATATTTGCATCTTCCAGTCAGGCCGATAGAAAAAACGAATATGGGCAAAGTAAGCGCAAGGCCGAGGCAATTTTTCAAGAGTTATCTGTTAAGAATGGTAATCCTGTAGCGGTTTATCGATTACCCAATGTCTTTGGTAAGTGGGCTAGACCAAACTACAACTCAGTAGTAGCTACCTTTTGCTCAAATATTGCCAACGATTTGCCTATTCAAATACATGATGCTAAGGCCACAGTATCGCTTGTATATATTGATGATGTTATTGTCAATTTCCTTGCTTATATAAAAGATACCGAACCTGGCCTTAATATGCGCGAGATAGCACCTATTTATCAGATTACTGTGGGCGATTTAGCCCAAAAAATAGATCGTTATAAGCAGTCTAGATTAAATCTCACTACCGAAGCGGTGGGAGGTGGGTTAGATAGGGCTCTTTACGCTACATTTATGAGCTACTATCAACCGACTCAATTTATTTATGATTTTCCAGTCTACGGAGATGAGCGCGGTATTTTTGCTGAGGTATTAAAAACAAGTAATAGCGGCCAGATTTCTTTCTTCACGACAAAGCCTGGTGAAGTGAGAGGCGGGCATTACCATCATACAAAGTCTGAAAAATTTATTGTTGTCCGAGGCAAGGCAAAATTTCGTTTTCGTCACCTTTTAACCAATGAGATTTGTGAGATTGAAGTATCTGGTGAAAAACCATGTGTGGTTGAGACAATTCCAGGCTGGGCGCACAACATTGCAAATGTTGGGGATAGCGAACTTATTACATTATTGTGGGCGAATGAAGTTTTTGATCGGAATTTACCGGATACATATAAAGCCAGCGTTTAAAAATGAAAAAATATAAAGTTTTAACGATCGTTGGGACCAGGCCTGAAATAATCAGGTTATCTAAGGTTTTGCCAAAAATGGATAAATATTTTGATCATTCTTTGGCTCATACCGGTCAAAATTATGACTATGAGCTGAATGAGATTTTTTTTGACGAGCTAGAAATATGTAGGCCTAATTATTTTTTAAATGTTGCAGGTGGTACAGCAGCCGAAACAGTTGGTAATGTCATTATTCAATCAGATCGACTGTTGGAGGAATTGAAGCCAGATGCAGTTTTAATTCTTGGTGATACCAATAGCTGCATGGCAGCCATATCAGCTAAAAGAAAGAAAATCCCAATTTTTCACATGGAAGCTGGCAATCGATGTTTTGATTTGCGAGTCCCAGAAGAAATTAATCGAAAAATTGTTGACCACATTGCCGATATTAATTTGCCTTACAGCTCTATAGCAAGGGAGTATTTGATAGCAGAGGGAATCCCCCCAGAAATGGTCATTAAGACTGGTAGCCCAATGTTTGAGGTCTTGACAGGATATCTGCCCAAGATAAATGAGTCTGATGTCTTATCGAAACTAAAACTTACCAACCAAAATTATTTTCTAATTAGTGCGCATCGAGAAGAAAACATAGATAATGATGCTAATTTTTCAAAGCTAGTGGCAATTATTAATAACTTGGCCGCAAAATATCAATTGCCCATTATTTTTTCTGCTCACCCAAGAACTAGAAAAAAAATAGAACAAAAATGTATTGAGTTTGACAAGCTTGTTAGCATCATGAAGCCATTAGGCTTTATTGATTACTGTAAATTGCAAATTCATGCTAAAACAGTTTTAACAGATAGCGGCACCATTACTGAAGAATCTTCTATTTTAAATTTTCCGGCATTAAATATTCGAGAGGCGCATGAGCGTTTGGAGGGAATGGAAGAGGGGGTAGTAATGATGGTTGGTTTAGATTGGCGGGCCATATCCAGCGGACTAGATATTTTAGAAAGCCAGCCAAGAGGTGACATTCGAGGCTTACGCCTAGTCTCAGATTATTCGATGCCTAATGTTTCCGACAAGGTAGTGCGAGTTATAAATAGTTATATCGATTACGTAAACCGTATTATATGGAAGAAATAACCGAGACTATTAAATGCGTTTGGTATTAGTAGCCGATACTTTCCCCCCAACGTGCTCATCAGCCTCCATTCAATTATGGGATCTTGCTGTCGAAATAAAGCGCTTAGGTCATGACATTTGGGTTTTAGTCCCCACTTCTAATATTTCTCAAGCAAGTGTTCTGGAGGATATGGATGGCATCAATGTATTACGATTGAATGCTCGTAAAACGAAGGATATTGGATTTATTAAAAGGGCAGTAAATGAATTTTTATTACCTTTTTTAATGATCAAACACTTTCGATCAAGTCATGCAAAAGATTTTCAGTGGGATGGGGTAATTTGGTACTCGCCGACTATTTTCTTAGGTCCAGTCGCCTGGTATTTAAAGAAGGGGAGCGGATGTAAGGCTTATTTAATTTTGCGAGATATTTTTCCTAAATGGGCTTTAGATTTGGAGCTTATCAAAAAAGGACCAGTTTATTTTCTTTTGAAAATAGTAGAGACTTTTCAGTATTGGGTTGCCGATGTAATTGGAATTCAATCCAGTGCTGATATGAAACTCATGAGTAAATGGAATGAAAAAGGGAAAAGAAAGATTGAATTACTAAATAATTGGTTAGCTGATCACCCTAATATTGGATGTAGTATATCGATTGATAAAACTTCCTTAGCTGGAAGAAAAATTTTGGTATATGCCGGAAATATGGGTATTGCACAAGACGTAAGGAAGTTGCTTGATTTAGCATATCAATTTAAAGAAAACCATGAGGTGGGTTTTTTATTTATAGGCAGAGGGGATCAGGTTAAGCAATTGAAAGATTATGTAACGACACTTAACTTAAAAAATACACTTTTTTTGGACGAGATTCCTAAGTCTGAGATACCCGGTTTATATTCGCAGTGCTCACTTGGATTAATTGCCCTAGATTCAAGACATAGTACGAGCAATATACCTGGAAAATTTATTTCATATATGCAGAACGGACTCCCAACTTTCGCATTGGTTAACGCTGGCAATGAATTGTTAGATATAATTAATCAATCCTTTCTTGGGTTAGCAGTTACTGAAATAACTGAGAATGAGGTTAAAAAATTAGAATCTTTAATACGAAATTATAGTAGAGATGTAATTTATTCTAAAAATTGCATAAATATTTACAAGGAGAAATATTCAGTAAGCTATGCCTCTCAAAGAATTATTAGCAGCATTGAAAGTAAATGAATATAACCTTTAAAAAATAAATATATCTTATAGAATATTTATGAGCATTAGCACTACAATATCTCATGCAGTCAATTATATTTTATAGAATATCTTTTTTATTTGCCATATTATTATTATACGGTCTAGTAGGAAATGATTTAGGCGGCCATTTCTGGTTCACACTTCTTACATTCACTTTGATTTCCTACAACGCTTTCGAAATTGCTAAATATTTTTATAACGATAGTCGAAAGCCACAGACATTTTTTGCGCCAACTGTTATCACTGCCGTCCTAGTGTTAGGTTTGGGATATGGCATAACAAATATTCTCTTCATAACACCTTGGTTTGATTTAGTCCCGCTTGGAGTTCTAGATGGAAAACAAATTTCAAATGAAATGTCAAAATTGGTTTTATTGTCGATTATTGGAAGTTTAGGACTTTGGGTTGGTCAAGATTCAAAGCTAGCTAAATATTTTGACAGTAAAGTCTTTTATCAACAGCTGGATAAAATTTTACCAAAAACTGATAAGTTAAGATATGGAGCATTGCCTATTGTTTTGGGATTATCTATTGCTGCTAAAGTAGCTCAGGAAAATTTTGGATTATTTGGATATTGCAGTACTTATGATTCATTAATGGCAGGTAAAAATTATTCATACTACCTAACTATTTTTTCTAATTTTGGTAAGTTGGGCCTAATCATCTCATCTTTATCCTTTTTTTATGGGCTTAAAGATAATAGGTATGTGCTGTGGATGTTGATATTCTGGTTAACCGAAACAGCCTTTGGGGTGGCTAGTGCTTCCAAGACAAATATAGTAGCCCCAACCCTTATGATTTTTTTATGCCAAGTTATCACATCAAAAAGGATAAAGATCTATTCTATTGCTGCAATGGGTATTGTTGTGATCTCATTATTCTTTGCTGCGCTTCCATTTGTGGATGAGTATAGAGAAATCGTGATTAGGTATCAAAAAAATGAGAGCGGCACTTGCTCAAGCATGAGTTCTACAGCTATTGTTGCTAGTAAAATGCTTGAGATACGCGAGCAATCCATTTTAGGTGAAAGCAAAGCACCAAAATACCTAAAGGACCAGGGTGCGCCATATAGCGCGCATGATGGAAGTGCTGTTGGAAAGTTTTTGGCGAGATTTAATTATTCTTTCATAGGATCCTATGGATTAATTTTTAGGGACGAAAATATTGGAATATTCCCGAATAATGTATTGAGCGATATAATCCTATCACCGCTTTATGCATGGATTCCTAGGTTTATTTGGGAAAGTAAACCAACTAGTAATATAGGTGTTTTTTATAACCAAAAGGTTCTAGGTACAGTATCCAACTCCTCAACAGGCATGGGATCAGTTACTTATTTATATATGGGAGGCGGTGTATTCTTAGTTATCGTAGGCTTCATATTTATTGGAGTTACCCAACAATCATTTTTTTCCTTACTTTATGTAAAAAATAAGATAGCTGGCAAGACAATATTCTTAATGCTTTTGGGAAATTTTTCTTTTATTGAATCAGCTGTAACCGCCTATTTCGTCGACATGTTTAGGTTGATCCCATTATGGTTAGTCATAACCCATTTCATATTTAAAGCGACCAAGAATTAATACTTAATAGCCTATATTTATTAAGTGTGAGTAACATAAGCATCGATTCTAGGATTAAAAATGCTGTAGGTTATTTCAGTTTGGAGCTTCTAATTCGAAATGCAATTGCTTTAGGAGTAATTGGTATTAGCTGATTTAATTTTCGAAAGAATGAATAAAAAAAAGAATAAATTCCATAAAAAGTAACTCCATATTTCAATATTGACTGCGCTGATCGTATTGGCATTCTAATCCCTGTAAAAATTTGAGAATATAGCCTCACTAACTCTTTTTTATTGAGAAATCTCGCAGGAGCTTTTTTACTTGGAATTGAATTGAGTTCACTAGAAATTTTCAACCATCTATTATCATACGTATGAATTTTGTGGACAATTGAAAAGCCAGCATTCGCAATTAAAACTCTTTCATCTTCGTGTTGCAGGTAATAATTAATTCTATAAATCGCCTCTTCGGGAGATGAATAACCTATGTAATGAACATTCTCCTCAAAAAGACAATTTAATCCATTATTGATTCTATCTGAAATAAGTAATGCACCTGAGGCCATTGCTTCAAAAAATCGCATATTTAAATCTCCATTAACAGAGATATTAAATACAATTTTAGATTTCTGATAAACATTTACCATATCTAGGGGTGGAGTAAATTTACTAACTATGTGCTCAGGAAAAGCTTTTTGTATATTAATTAGAGTGGTGTATCTATAAGTTCCTTCGGCGCCAAAATTTCCAATAAATGAAACATCAATATTTCTAGAAAAAAAATGCTTTGTATATAAGTGTGGCGCGCAAGCCAATGGAAGCCAATCCACCTCATGATGACCGCTACTCTCAAAATAGTGAACGTAATCTTTTTGAGCAAGGTAAACCTTGTCGAAAAAAAAAGATTGAGTGAGTCTTAATTTGAGGTTTTGATGAACATCGATAAAGTAAGCAATAGTAAGGCAATTAATCTTTTCTAAGCCTATGGGCCAATCAGAGGATGGATCAATAAAAAAGAAAATATCATCATCATTAATTTGGGAAGGATCAGGCGGGCTAGTCCAGTACAGAACATTATGATAGGATTTTTTTATGGCTGTTAAAAAATACCGAGCCGTTGTGTGGGCATCAGAATGACTGAATAAATGTATGGTTTTATTCATTTCTTTATTGCCTTAATTAAAATTTGGCTTCCAAATAGATTTGGAAAGAGTTCACACGCAAATCGATCGATGTAACAAACAATAAAATTTGGAAATAAATATCGGCGTAAAATCCATAATGGAAAGCTTCCTGAAGCCTTTTTGAAAATCAATTTAAGATTAGAAGTTCTTTGAAATAAGTAATTATCTGCAGTGTAATATGTAAAAAAACGCAAGTGAGTTTCATCAAGCTCACCAGCTTTGACGTAAGTAAAATTCCCCACAAGAAACTGCAATCGCATTCTCCAAGATAGAATATTCGGAACAGCAATAATTAATTCCCCGCCCGGTCTTAAAAGGTCGAAAAATTTTTGCACAATTATTTCAGGGTTTTTTAAATGCTCTAAGACATGAGAAAAAATGATGCAGTCGTAAGATTGATTCATTAAAAATTGAGGAATTGGTTCTTCAAGATCTAACACCCAGCACCTATCAAGAATTAACCCAGCAAGCGTGGCCTCCTCTTTTGAATAAGTAATTCCATCAATCTTGGCAAGGGGGCATCTTGCTTTAATTAGTCGCGAGTTATCTCCTGCACCGCAGCCAACATCGAGAAATAATCTATTATTGAAATCAATAATTTTGATAAGATCAAAATTTCCATTATTCTTATATACTAATTTTGGTGAATTTATATCTGAACTAGTGTTCATATTTATTTTTCATTCAATTTAAAAATATAAAAATCTGGAGAATTATCTATATTTTCAGACTTTACAATCTTTGATGAATAAGATTGATCTAGATAATTAATAAGGAAATACTTTGAAAGAGATTTAAGATTGAATTGTGGAAAAAAAAGAGGAGATTCAGTCCTAAAAATTTCAACAAAATTCTCTGATTTTAAATTATTAATTACAAGTGAATGATTACGTTCGTCTTCTGATGTTAATAGCAATAAATCATTGGGCCCAATTTTAACTGGAGCTGATTGACGATAAACTTGAAAATGGTCCCTTGGCCAGTCAATTATTTCAGGGTAAATATTTGGCTTTGCACCTAAATTTGTCGCCATATCATAATTTTCATTGCTAAGACCTTTATCTTTAAGAAATATTTCGAACAAATGATACTCGCCCACTCCATAATTCAAGTGTCTACCATCAATAAAAATAGTGGGTTTGATACCAATCTCATTATTTTTTTTAATTTCAATTGCTAAGGCTGAGATTGCACTATTAAAATTTTTAGGCAGATAAAATTGTCTAGTCAAATAGTGAATTCCGGTCGGTAATACATTTATTAAATATAAGAATATAACAATTAAACAATTTGTTTTAATTTTTTTTATTAATAAAGTATTCTTAAAATAAAAACATATGGCAGGTATTAATAAAATATATGCAGGAGTTAAATAGTAAGGTTGATATATATTAAGAAATAAAAATGCCGCAGAATAAGCTAAACCTGCGCTTAAAAATCCATCATAAATAGAATAATTCAAGAATCGGTTTTTTACTAGATCATGAAGTCTGAGTATGAAAATAGGTATACAAATAATAAAAATTAATGAATCAGAAAATAAAATGTAATTAAATAAATTTTTAAGTGTGGTGATACTTATGGATTCATTTAAAATAGAACCATAATTCACACCTGTGTTATTTCTAGTCAAATATAGAAAAATTAAATAATATAAACAAGATGATAATATAATTAAAATATTTATTAATTTATCATCTTTATTTTCTTTATTTTCAAATTTAATATTTAATATTGATAGTACAATGAATATTATCCCAATTGGCTCTTTTGTGTATATAGCTAAATTTGAACAAACTAATAATGTAGGATATCTCAAAATATTCTTGAAGTTACTAATATAAGTAAAGATAAAAATAGTAATAAATAATATTAAATCCCTTTCACCAAGGGTAAGTTTTGTCCAAACAATTGTAGAGGCTGGGATTAAAAGAAATAAGATAAAAACACTAAGTGCCTGATATTTATCTTTTAATATAGTCAATAAAATAGAATAAAAAAGAAATGAATATATAATAAATTCTAATGTTACAAGGTAAAAAAAATAACTTATATTCGGTTTTAATAAGACTAAATTAAAAATTAACCCCCCAACAGGATTAAAACGGCCTTGTGATATTGAGGCATCAGTAAAGCCATAAAATGGTAACCCATTCATAATTGTTAATTTGAATACAACATCATCGTTAGGGCTAAAACCATGAATCAAATTTATTAAAATGCAGAATAAAACAACAATAAATAAAAATTCTATATTTTTTCTAAGATATGTCATTTTTTTTTAAGATAACTCTAATATTGTCACCGTAACCTTGCCATGTAGCATGAAATTCTATTTTTTTATAAAAAGTTTTTGGTAAAATCATAACCTTTAAAATGTTAAAAATAGTATCTAAAACTGCTCCTTTTGATAAATTAGAATCAAGCAAGGATCTTGATATTATTAGAGATTTATGTTTGCTAAAAAATGTTCTTATATCGTAATCAAACCTTTGAATTGTAATTAAATCAAAGTCTATTGGTATTGTTTTTTGAAAATTTTCTTTATCAAAATTATGTATGTGGGTGGAATTTAGGTATGTTAAAAGTTCCTTGGTTGAAATCTCTTTTGGATTTGGTGAATTTGGGATCTCAATATAAAAATAACCACCATTTTTAAGTAATTGATTTGCTTTTGTATATATTTTTTTAAAGTCAAGAAAATGCTCAAAAACGTGAGACATTATTATTAAATCGTATTTTCCATCTAAATTAAAAAAATCATCATTTGTAAGGTTGATGTTGTATTTTTTTTTGGCATAATCTGTATATTTTTGACTGTACTCAATTCCGCAAACTTTTGCATTATCTTTTTTAAAAAGAGATAATAAAAGACCATCACCCGAACCAATTTCTAATACATTATTTACTGCAGAGAAAATATTCTCTTTGAAAAAATTATATTGGCTTATAGATCTTGCAAATCTGAACTTTTCTTTTATAAGATAAAGATAACTAGATTTAAAATAATATTTTTCTTGATAATATTTTTTTAACTCTTCAGGATCAGGTTTTTCTTCGAGAAAATATAGATTGCATAATTTGCAATGGTTTATTTTTTTGGGGTTTGACCAAATGTTCTTAATTTCAAAATTAAGCTCATTTGAGCAACCCTGTATCATACAAATTGGGCAGGAATTTTTATTGCTTTGTTGGTGGAGATTATTACTGTTTCCTAGACTTTCTTTTTGATTCATTATTTTTTTTGGGGCTCGTTTTGAAAAAACATGTTTCTATTGTTACTCCAGTATATTCGGAGGCTGATTCTCTTCCTTTGTACTGGGAGGAATTATTAACGGCTACAAATCAGCTTACTAATTATAATTGGATTTTTATTTTTGTAAATGATGGAAGTATTGATAATTCTTTTTATGTTTTAAACAAGCTGTGCAATCAGGATGAAAGGGTAGAAGTTATAGACTTTACTCGCAATTTTGGCAAAGAAGCTGCGCTTGCTGCTGGTGTGCTCGCTTCTTCTAATAGTGATGCTGTTATAACAATTGATGCTGATTTGCAGCATCCTCCAAACTTAATTTCCATTATGTTAGAGAAGTGGGAGTCTGGCGCGGAAGTAGTTATTGCAATTAGGGATGAGAATTTAGGCCACTCTTGGTTTAGAAGACAGGCCTCAAAGTTGTTTTCATTAATTATGAGCAAAATATCTCAAACTGATTTTGTACGTGGCAGTACTGATTTTAGATTGTATGATAGTCAGGTAGTTAAGCAGTTTTCTATGTTTAGAGAGCGCATTAGAATTTTTAGAGCCTTAATTGATTGGATGGGCTTTAAAAAAGACTATATTTATTTTTGCGCCCCCGAAAGAGTCCGTGGAAAATCGGTTTATTCAAAATCTAAATTAATCAAGTTAGCACTTGATGGAATAACTACATTTTCTTTGTGGCCACTAAAAATTGTGGGGATTATTGGTATCTTTATTACTTTAATTAGCTTTTGCTTGCTGATAGTGATGGTTTTTAATTATTTTATTTCTAACGTTATTGTTTACACCCCTTTGGCAATATTTGTAGTTGCAAATACTTTTCTCATCGGACTTGTTTTAACACTAATTGGCTTAGTTGCTATATATATTGGCAATATTCAAACTGAAGTATTGGCAAGGCCACTATATATAGTAAGAAGGCATAATGGATAAATTGATAAAAAAAATATGGTTAGTATTTGATAAGCGCGCAAACAAGATAGGCATTAAGCTATCGGTGGTGTTTATAGTTGCAGGGTTTTTGGGTTACATCAACCAAATTTTAATGGCTCGCCTGCTTGGTATATCGTCATACGGAGTTTTTGCATCAATACTTGCAGGGCTCGCTATACTTTCTGCCCCATCAATCGTCATCTCACCCTTGGTTACTAAGCAGGTTGCGCAGCTGAATATCAAAAAAAATTACACGGGTATTTTTAAGTTGTACAAAGAATATCTTATTCTATTTACTGTTGTGCTTATTATTTTTCAATTTATTTCCTTCATTTATGGTGAAGAAATTTCTCTAATATTAAGCGTTGACAAATCAATGCTTTATTTGATGGTGTTTATAGCATTTTCTCTTATTTTATTGAGCGTTTCTAGTGGAGTATTTTATGGTGTTCAAAAATTTAAAATTGCATCATTTATTGGAGTTTTATATCCAGCATTAAAAATAATTCTTTGCTCTATTTCAGTTCTAATTGGTATGGAAGTCTTAGGTGCAACATTAGGAATCTTATTTGCCGCCTCTATTGCGGTATGTTATGGCGTATTTCAAGTTTTTAAATTTCAAATTAAAGAAGGCAGCACTTCAATTCGGATCGATGGGCTGGAGAAAAAGAAAATTCTCATGATGCTGTCAGCAAATACCTTTTTTGCAGTTATGCTTCAGATGGATGTTATTGTGGTGAATTATTTTTTTGGCCCAGAAGAAGGGGGAATTTATGCCTCTGCTGCTACATTGGGAAAGTCAGTGCTTTATTTGCCTGGAGGAATAGCAATTGCATTGTTAGCAACAGCGGGCAGTAATAAAATTAAAAAAAATAATCATCAAACTCTGATGTCCGCACTTGTCTTAACAGGAATTTGCTGCTTGATGCTTGCATGTTTTATGTATCTATTCTCAGGGTTAATCATTAAACTTACATTTGGTGATGGTTATCAGGCAGCAGCAGAATTTCTGGGATGGTATGCATTTGCAATGTGCCCATGGGCATTGGTTATTGTTCTTGAAAATTATTTAATTGCCCTTGATAAATATTTTTTAACTTGGATATACCTGTTTGGAATTACTTTACAGAGTTTATCTATATACTATCTTCTTTCTGATTCATTTTCTGTTTTATATATAGTCTGCTTTTTGGGTATCTTAATCGCCACAGTCGGGTTATTACTTGCATGGGTTGAATTTGGGCGGTTAACCAAATCATTTTTTTAGATTAATCATTATGAATGTTCAAAAGGTAATAAGCCTAAATAGTTATACTAAAAATATTTTTATACTCAGAACTGAAAAACCGCTTAAAAATATTAGGGCTGGTCAATGTTTCAATGTGGGAATTCCTGGCATGGGTATAAATCGAGAGTATTCAATGTGCTCTTCGTCGGACGATCCATATTTAGAGTTTCTAATAAGAGTTGTCCAAGGTGGCAGGGTAAGCGAAAGATTAAGCAATCTTAGTGCTGGCGATGATGTTGAAATTGATGGCCCATACGGCGAATTTTGTATAGACAATAGAGACCTGAATGAGCATTTTTTGTTTATTGCATCAGGCACCGGAATTGCACCATTTATATCTTTTGTAAAGTCCTATCCGCAGATTAATTATAAAATTATTCATGGCGTAAGACATGCAACAGAAGTTTTTCCAGAATTCAAAAGTTCTTCTTATTATGTTCCGTGCATTTCTGATACAAATCACAATCCAACATCAAGTATGCGCGTGACTGATTATCTTAATAAATTTCCTCCAGGAAACGATAAGACTTTCTTTTTGTGCGGAAATCGAAATATGATTGTAGATTCAGTTGAGATTCTCTTAGATCAGGGTGTTAACGGGGATCGCATCTATTCAGAAGCTTTTTTCTAATGAGGGATACCGCATGAGAATATCGATTTCTTATCCTCCAATTGTCAATAACTATGGTCAAAAGGCAATGGTTTCTCAGAATAGAAATGTTCAATTCTTTAAAAAGCCAACATACCTTTTACCTGTTACTTATGCGCAAGCGGCTACTTGGTTGAAAAAAGAAGGCCATGACGTTTACTGGGACGACGGTAATGCGCAGTTAAAAAAATATGAACAGTGGTTTGATGATTTGGTAGTGTGGGCTCCTGAGATTATTGTGCTGGAAAGCACTACACCGGTGATGAAGTTCTACTGGAAAACGGCAAATGAGTTGAAGAGAGCATTGCCAAATTCGGTAATTATTATGACTGGCTATCATTCGATGCGTAAGCCAGAGGAGACATTGCTAGCATCAAAAATTGATATTGTTTTACGTAGTAGCCATATTGATTTTGTGCTTAAGCGACTCATTGACTATATTTCAAACAATAAGTCCTGGCGCTTAACTTGCTCTATAGATGGGTTATGCATAAGAGTAAATGGAGATCTCTTTAGGTCGACTGGAAATTTTAGGCAAATAGAGCCACTTGATAATTCTCCATTAGTGGATCGAGACTTGGTTGACTGGCGGAGATATGCTTACGAAAACGGAAATTTCCTTCAAACCCCAGGTACTTATGCAACTAGCGTAATTAGAGATTGCATGTTTGGAAAATGTACTTTTTGTAGGTATAACGGTCCAGATCTAACCTTTTCCATGATGTCCTTGCAACGAAGTCTTGATGAATATGAAAATCTTATAAATAACTACGGTGTCAGAGAAATTTTCGATGATTCTGGAGTTTGGTATAGAGGCAAAGAAGCTAGAGAATTTGCTAATGGCATCATTTCAAGGGGCCTACATAAGAAAGGCTGTTATTTTGGGATCAATACTCGATTTGAATATTTGGATGAAGAAACAATTGCATTGATGGCAAAAGCAAATTTTAGATTTGTGCTACTAGGATATGAAGCTGCTGATGACGAGACTTTACAAAGACTAAATAAAGGTTATCAATTGCAGCATGTAGAGGACTGCTTGAAGTGGTTGACAAAATATGGCTTACATCCACATTTAACTATTATGGTTGGCTATTATTGGCAGACAAAAGAGCAGCTCGATTTGACTGTCTCTGAGGTACGAAGGTTAATGATAAAAGGTCTTGCTAGGACATTGCAGGTTACTTTGTGTACCCCTTTGGACTACACGCCATATCATCAGGAATGTATAGATAAAGAAAAGTTGATAACGGTCGACTATAACGATTTTGATATGAGTCGACTAATCGTAAAAACACCAATTCCACATGATGAATATTATGCGGCAGTAAGAAAAATGTATGCCATTGCATTTCATCCGCTGTTCATTCTTAGGCAGATTAGATTTTTATTTAATTTTAGAAAAAGAGATTGGCAATTTCTATTTACTTATGGACTCAGAGCAGTTCGAAGAGTGCGTCAACATACGTTTAATCTAACTCGCCACGAGGGAAAAGTCGCGAAGGATGTGCGCCATTGAGTCAAATAGCTGCCAATAACTTGGTAATAAAATATTCCATAATTATTCCTGTGAAATCAATAAATAAGTATGTTACTCAGACAGTTAGTGAAATTGATAGGATTGATAGGTCAGATTTAGAGGTGATAATTCTCACAAATAGCGATGAGGATGTGCCTATTTGTTCAAAAAAAATTACGATAATTCCAACGGGTAGGGTCGGTCCAGCCGAAAAGCGTGATTTAGGTGCGACTCAATCAAGTGGGACCATATTGGTTTTTTTGGATGACGACTCTTATCCTCAGATTAATTTCCTTGATTATGCTGACAGGTTTTTTCAAGAAGAAGGTATAGTTGCGATTGGCGGACCTGGAATTACACCGCCTAATGCAAGTTTTTCTGAGCGTATTTCAGGGGCGGTCTTCTTAAGTAAGTTTACCGGGGGAGCCCCGGAAAGATATATCTCATATGGCTCAATTAGAGAGGTTGACGATTGGCCTTCAGTGAATTTGATGGTCAGAAAAAAAGAGTTTATAGAAATAGGGGGTTTCGATACTCAGTATTGGCCTGGTGAGGACTCAAAGTTATGTTTAGATTTAATTACCCTTACGCAAAAGAAGATTCTATATATCCCTGAAATGATAGTTTGGCATCATCGGCGATCAAGTCTTTATCAACACCTAAAACAAATCGGGGGATATGGCCTACATCGAGGCTACTTTGCAAAAAGAAGAAAAAAAAATTCATTGAAAGCTAAATATTTCATACCAAGTACATTCGTATTTCTTTTACTTGGAAGTTGGGCGTTGTCAATGGCTAATATTGATCTAGCGACTTATTTATTGTTAAGCGTACTCGCAATGTATCAAGTGGTTTTGATTTTAGGATACATGGATCTAAGAAAGTATGAGAGCAGATCTGTAAGTCTAGCGGCTATGCTTTATGTAATTTTAACGCATGTTGTGTATGGCTTAAGTTTTGCAAATGGTTTTTTTAAAAATAAATTAGTCAGTAAGTTAAGATAATATGAGGAAAATACTAGTTACTGGTGGCGCAGGTTATATTGGGTCACATTTAGTTCGCCACCTGATGAGTAGGGGGGTTGAGGCGGAGAACATAGTTATATTAGATAATCTTAGTCAGGGTCATGTTGATTATGTTCCCCTCGGAGTCGGTCTTGAAATATGCGACTTAAAAAACTTCACTAAGTTGAGCCAAGTTTTTAAAAGACATGAAATTTCGGAGGTTATTCATCTTGCAGGGAGCGCATATGTAGGTGAATCTATGATAAATCCTATGATGTATTTTGAAAATAATGTAGCTGCATCCATTAATTTAATTAAATGCTGCGAAAAATTTAATTGTAAAAAATTTATCTTTTCATCAAGTTGTGCAGTATATGGGAATCAAATTGGGGAATCAATTTGTGAGGAGCATGAGCTCAATCCAATTAACCCATATGGGGAAAGTAAATTGATGGTTGAAAATATACTGGGGTGGCTCGCCCATACTGGAAAAATAAAAGTTATTAGCTTGAGATACTTTAATGTTGGCGGTGCTGGTTACGGGCTAAGGGAGAGGCATGATCCTGAAACGCACATAATTCCAATAGTCTTGCAGGAGGCAAAAGCGGGTCGATCAATTAAAATTTATGGCGATGATTATCCAACATCTGATGGAAGCTGTGAAAGAGATTTTGTACATGTAGTTGACTTAGCGGAAGCCCATTTTCTTGCTCTTAAGTACATTGAAGAAATGCAAACTAAAAAGGAGATTTTTAACCTAGGTGGAAATAATCCAATTTCAATATTAGATCTCATCAAGATGGCGGAATCGCTAATGGATATTAAAATTTCTTATGAGTTTTCTCAAAGGAGATCAGGAGATCCAGCATCCTTAGTTGCTAAGAGCAATAAAGCAAGAGAGGTGCTTGGCTGGTCTCCAAAGTTTGGATTAAAAGAGATTTTGCAAACTACCATAGACTCAATAGTATAGAAATGCTTAGCGTAATAGTTGCAACAAAGAATGAGGCACGTAATATTAGTAGATGCCTTGAAAGTATCATTCGCAATTCATCTCATGATGAAGTTGAAATAATTGTCGTAGATAATGCATCAACAGATTTAACAAGGGAAATTTGTAAGAATTATCCCGTTAAGCTCTATCAATTAGCTGATTTTGTAGAATTAAGCAAAATTCAGAACCCCAGAGGGGAGCAAATAAATATAGGCGTCAAAAAAGCATCTGGAGATATTATATTTTTCCCAGATGCTGACATGACTTTTGAAAATGGATTACTTGACGAAATCCAAAAAAAAGGTAAATTATTCGATGGGCTTTATATTCCAGAGGTGATAATTGGAAATAGCTATTTTGGTCGTATTAGAGATTACGAAAGATCTTTCTACAATATGACTCCAATAGATGGTATCAGGGTTGTAAAAAAAAAGATTTTTGAAATAGCCGGTGGATTTGATGCCGTTACAATCTCATTCGGTCCTGATGATTGGGATTTTACCAAAAGGATTAAGGCGCGAGGTGCCATACTTTCAATCACGGAGCTATCATTGTACCATCATGAGAAAGATCTGAATTTATGGTCATATTTAGCAAAAAAGGCTCAATATACTTCATCTTTCAATGGTTATCTATTGAAGTGGGGTTCTAATGATGAGGATATACGGCGCCAGTTTGGTTTTTCATATAGATTTTGTGTCGTATTTCTTGAGTCTGGGAAGTGGAGAAAAATTATAAATCAACCAATTCTATTTATTTCGGTGATACTCCTTAAGATATGTGTTGGAATAATTTTTTTATGTAAAAAAATTTCTTAAGCAGTGGTTTAATAACATGAATAATTTAATTAATGAAACACCTGCACAGGCGCTAAAAAATATAATCGGTCGCGCAAAATTTGTATGTGATTGGGTCTTAGGTTACTCAACAAATGCGAGCATACTAAATGTTGGCTCAGGGCATGGATGGCTCGAGTTATTTTTGGTAACAAAATCTAGTGCGGATTTAATTTGTGGAATTGATATTGATATAAAAATACTAGAATCAGCAACTGAGTTTAGGGACTGCAAGAATATTAATTTCAAAAAAAGCACTGCACTAAATTTACCTTATGAAGACAATAGTTTTGACATTATTGTTTGCTCTGAGGTATTGGAGCACATACCAGCAAATAGTGAAGCTATATTTTTTAGAGAGGCCTGTAGAGTCTTAAAGCAAGGAGGCAGATTGTTTCTTACAACCCCTTCCTACGGATTTCTAGCTAACTTTACTGATCCCGCATGGCTACTAATTGGACATAGACACTATAAGCTGAAAGAATTATTTATCTTTGGTGATAATGCCGGTTTTGAAGTTAGAGAGTCTTTTACTTCAGGAGGTTTTTTTGATTTAATATATATATGGAATTTATACATTTCTAAGTGGATATTTAGAAGACCTCCATTTTTAAATAGATTTTTCCAGAGATTTGTTAATCAAGAATTTGATCGACACCGCAAAGGATTTATGACTAACTTCGTTTTATACTGTAAGACTTAGTGTGCAAATTGCTGAATAAGTTGTCTGCTGATTATTTGGTTGCCATCATTATTTAAGTGAATATCACCCTGTAAATACAATTTATCTCTCCAATTTACATTTTTAGAAGCATGTTCCCTAAATAGCGGGAAAGTATTGATGACACCATCACATTTTGATTGTAAACAAGCGTTATTAATAAATTTTTCCCATGAAAATTTATCTGTATTAAGTAGTTGTAACGGCCAAGGGTAAATTAAAAAATAAACTTTGTCATTATTTTTATGTGCTAATTTGACCAAAGCATTTAACTTAAGATTTGTCTTATTAAGACCGCCCTCAACGCCAAGTGGCGCATATCCTGAAAAATTAATCCATCCCGGATTACTATTGATATTACTCCAATCCATCCAAGTAAATCCACCGCGAATTAAATAAAGGTCGTCGCCCTGGAAATTATTATTTCTAAATAGCCTGTAAATTGATTTAGTAAGAAAGAAATTCTCTTGAAGCCAACGCCTAATGGCTAAATTTTTCGTTTGTGAGGTAGGATGGCTTTGGATCTTATAGGAAAGCTCTTCTTGGCTTTTCACTGGGTGGTTCAAGCCGTCCCGCCAAAAACTAGCTTCATCTTGAATATCGCTTATATCAACCCCAACAATGATTGTTAAATTTTTTGATTTATAATGAGATCTTAAATATTTATACCTATGAAGATAAAGAGTGGGTGAGTATGATGAGACTCCAGAGTTCACCGTTTGGGGAAATCTTGATGAAAATTGGCCAACAAAGGTTTCTTCCCAGGGTCCGTTAATGCCGTAGGTAAAAGAATCTCCTAGGAAAAGAAATGTTGGGGTCTCAATATCCTTGGAATCTGGCTTTTTTCTATTCCCTAGAAAGTCTGTTTGGACGCGAAAATTTATATTGCCAAAATTTTCGCTGCCGTCATAATTTTTTTTTAGTTCGTAGAATCCATTGTCTAGGGATAAATATGGCGTTGAAATTCCATTTAATTTATTAATATAAGAATATAGATAATCGATGCATAGAAAAAATATGAGTGAAAATAAAATAGAAGCAAATAGCGTGAGAATCCCACGAATTTTTTTATAATGAAAATTATTCATAGCCATGTTCGCTCAATAGACGGATTAAGAGCAATCGCTGTAATTGGCGTAATTGTTTTTCACAGTTTTCCGGAAATCCTATCAGGTGGATTTGTGGGGGTTGATATTTTTTTTGTAATTTCAGGTTTTTTAATTACAGGATCTATTATACAGGAAATAGATCAACAAAAATTTTCTTTTATCAAATTCTACTTAAGGAGAATTATTAGAATATTTCCTGCATTGATTATTCTTTTGCTTTTTGTAATCATTGTAGGTCAATTAATTTTGTATCCAGACGAAATAAAAAATCTGGGTAAGCATGTTTTTGCAGGGGCAACATTTTTGTCTAATGTTTCCTATTTTCGAGAGAATGGATATTTCGATTTTCAGTCGAATCAGAAGCCGTTACTTCAACTATGGACCCTGGGGATAGAGCAACAATTTTATCTTTTGTGGCCTTTGGTAATTTTCGTACTTAAATCAAGAAAGAGGATAAAAAATTATTTACTATTAATTACGTTGATATCTTTTTTGAATTCAATATATTATTCATTTAATAGCTTGTCTCATGCCTTTTATTTAATAGATTCGAGAATTTGGGAGCTATCTTTTGGTGGCCTCATATATTGCTATAAGGATGAAATAAAACTCATAAAAATTGATTTTAAACCAGAAATTTTTCTATATAGCGGTCTATTCTTAATTGCAATTTCTTACATAATAATTGATCCAAAATTTTTATTTCCAGGATTTTATGCTGCCATTCCAGTTTTAGGATCTGGAATAGTTTTAATTGCTGCTGATTTATATAACAAGCAAAATAGATTATTGGGCAATCGGTTTTTAGTGTTTATTGGCGGAATGAGTTATTCATTATATTTATGGCACTGGACGCTATTATCACTAACTAATATTTACTTGAATGATCGTGTAAATTTTATCTTAAAATTAATAATAATTTCATTGTCAATCCTAATTTCATTTATTTCAAGAAAGTATATAGAGTTATATTTTATTAATCTAAAAATAAGCCCAAAAAAAAATGCAACATTTTTAATAATAATAATGATTAGTATTTCGATTATTGGCCTACTTATGTATAAATCAAATAATTCATTTATTCGTCATTTAGGAAAATTAGAAAATGAACTGCTTTTCTATTCTCAGGATTATGATTATTTTGGATCTACAGTTGAAGCTATAGATAGGAGAAGATGCTTCAATTTGACAGAAGATTACAAGCGATTTGAGGAAAACAGATGTAGTAAATTTAACCAAATAAATACTGCAGTACTTATAGGCGATTCACATTCTGCTTATATTGCGTCTGAGCTTAAAGCCATGCTTGAAACTAAAAATATTCAACTAATTCATTTTTCAGCTGCTTACTGTACGCCCTTATCGTTGTTAGATAAGACAAAAAGGTGTCGCGATATTGCTAAATATATTGATACACAAATTAAATTAATTAATCCAAATTTTATAATCGTATTTGGGAATTACTACGAAAAAAGTGGCCAAGATTTTTATGGAGAAGACGATAGATATGAATCAGTTATTCTCAATCGAGCTAAGGAATATGCATCGTTGGGGGCTAAAATTATTATTATTGGACAGATTCCCGTTTGGAATTTATTTGTACCAAAAATGATGCTGAGAGATTTTGTTCGTGTAAAGAAAGAGATCCCTATTTCAAGGGGTGATGGATTGGTATCTGAATCTATAGCTTTTGATGAGAGACTCCAAAGAATGCAATGGCCAACCGGTACTAAATATTATTCTCTTAGAGAAAAACTCTGTGACGCAAATCGAAAATGTCTTTTGAGAATCCCCTCAAGCAAAAATGTTGAATTAATTGTTTGGGATAATTCTCATCTTACAAAACATGGAGCTAGGATGATCGTTGGAGATCCAGACTTTAGGTCCTTATTCTAATGTCAACGAAGATAAAAATTGCAGTTTGCTTACTAAGTTTTAATCATGAAAAGACTATTTCCTCTGTAGTTGATTCGATACTAAAACAGGACGGCGCAAAATATAAATTTTATGTTAGTGATGATAGCTCAACTGACGGTTCTTGGGGCATCCTGCAGGCTTTTAAAAATCAAGGACATGAAATAACTTTATTAAAAACTCCATATAATTATGGCATGGCAGGTAATGCTAATTATGCATTTCAATTCATAGATGAGCCTTATGTAGCGCTGTTACATCATGATGATATATGTGCACCAGATTTGCTTGCTGAGTGGGCCTCGGTCCTAGATCTAAATCCTAGCGTTGGATTTGTTTTTAATCAGTATGGGGTTTATGGAAGTGATTTTGTATATCGTGAAAACTTCGCATCTGAAGTAATTAATGGAAATAAATTTATTGAGGATAATTTATTTTCAAGTTGGGGGTGCATAGTTCGGGGGACTGCCATGATTAGAAAGTCTTTTTGGGACCAAGCTGGAGGAATGCAGCCAAAGTATGGCCTGCTTGCTGATATTGATCTATGGATGCGTCTTTCAATGATATCTGACGTTGGTTATGTTGCGAAGCCCTTAATTTATGTGCAACATTCCCGCCCTGACGACTACCCAGAAGAGTACTGCTCAGAGGTCTGGTCATGGAAGAGATTAAAATTCTTATACGATATACATGCTGATAATTTCAAGAAATATTGGAGGTATAAAACATTTTTTGGTAAATTGAGATGGGTTGGTTTTAGACTTAGACTAAATTTAGAAACAATGAAGTGGTTATTATATGCATTTATACGAAGCAGGCGGGATATGCTTATAACTTGTCAAGACTCCAAGACTCAATATGATTTTTTAATACTCAGAATGACTAGAGAGTTGTTAGTATTATATTGCTCTTTTAGATGGGGAAGATAGTGACCATAATATTTACCTGTCCATCTGATGGTAGCTCGTTGGATTTGAATGGCGAAATTTATCATTGCTCTAAATGCGATTCGGTTTATCCTGTAATTAATGGTGTTTTATGTATGCTTAAAGCGCCGGACTCATTCTATGAGGGGACTTATAAAAATCGCACTTCCTTTCTGCCAAAATTTGATAACCTCATGTTTAATTGGCCACTGTGGGTAATTAATAGTGGCTGGTTATGGGTGATTAAAAACCATGTACCTAAACGCGGGATTCTTTTAGAATTAGGTTGTGCAGGTGGTGTTGATTTCTTAGGAAATAGATATCAGACTATCGGATGCGATCTTTCATTTTCATCCTTGCAAAATATTTCCTGTTATAAATATAAGGTGCAGATGGATGCAAGTAAATGCATCACTCTAAAGTCTGAAAGTGTTGATGCAATAGTGAGCTCGTATTTTTGGGAGCATATAGACCCCAACACTAAGCCAGCAATTTTAGCTGAATGCTTTAGGGTACTAAAGCCTAATGGGAAGATTATTTTTTTATACGATGTGGTTACCAAAAATCCTTTAATTAGTTGGTTTCGATCAAAAAATCCATCGATGTACTTAACGCAGTTTATAGATGGAGATGGGCATATTGGCTATGAAAATATTAGAGATAATATTTTTAAATTTGAAAGAGCGGGATTTAAAATTATTAAAAATAGTGGACTAGAGAGGACTCCAGTTCAATCACCTTCTATTTACCAAAAACTACAATATTTTTCTATTGATAGCGATAAAAGCGCATTTAGATACCTAGCATTTTTTGGTAAATCACCATATTTTTATCCGTATAGCTTATTTCTGCGACTCATTGACACTATCATTGGACCATTGCTCCCAATAAGTTGGTCGCGTATTCATCTAATTGCAGCACAGAAAATACCTAAGATTAAATAATGATTACAACTGAATTGGAATTAAAAAAATTTGAACATAAAATTAATTGGTTAAAATTAATTTATTATCAAGTTGAGCGAACATTAGGAAATATTTTTTTTAAAAAAAAGCCAAAGATATTGATGGAAAATGTAAATCTATTAAATCTTGGCTGTGGTCCTTTAATATATGAAGGTTGGTGTAATGCTGATGACTTTGCTTTCAAAAGAAGTTTGCGAGAGAAAGGTTTTAGACCAGAATGGCGCCTTGATTTAACGAAGGAGTGGAATTGTAATTCCGATCTATGGGATGGAGTATTTAGTCAACATGTCTTAGAGCATTTAACTTATTCTGAGGCAATCCATGTTTTGCGTGAGTGCCTCAGGACAATGAAAACCGGTGCTCATATTAGAATTAGCGTCCCATCACTAGATAAGTATATTAATTTTTACAATGGGAATATCGTTAGTCCAGAGTACGTAGATAACTTTCCAAATAGAGCGGTGGCAATTTCTTTTATTTCTCAAATGCACAGCCATAAATCTCTTTGGAATTCCGAATTATTGCGGCAAGTTATGACTGAGGTTGGTTTTATCGATGTTAAGGAAAGAACTTATCTAAAAGGGGGGGATCCCAGAATATTGAAAGATCAAGATGTGAAGGATTGGGAAAGTCTTTATGTCGAAGGGAGAAAATAATTATCTGAATAATTTTTTATCGAGGTAAATTTATTTTTTTCTGAAAAATGAATTTATGAACATGCCCTTATTTAATTTATCTGAAATATAGAAAAAGAATTGCAAGGTTTGAAAAGCAAAAAGAGCCATAAATTTTGGTTTAATGGATGTGTTTAGTTTATTGCGATCATAACGACTAATTGTTTCAGTGATAATAATTGAAAAATTGTTCGAAATAAAAAGATTATTTAATCCCTTTATTGAGAAAAAATTCAAATGTTCTGGTGGGGTTATGAACATATCTTTTGTGCCTTGAATTTTTGAAATAAATGATCCAAAGTGCGGCACAGCAATAGCACACACCCCATCTTTTTTAAGTACTCTTTGTATCAACTTAACGGCATTGACAGGTTCTGGAATATGCTCTAGTACTTGAGATAGTAAAACTACATCAAATTTTTCTTGATTAGCGTTTGCAAAATCTATATCAAAAAGTTGATTTCTGGGTTTGAAGTTATTGATTCCTTCAAAAATCTCACAGCTATTGCTTGATGCCTCAATGGCGGTGCAATCAAAGCCGAGTTTAATAGCTTCCTTCGTAAAAAGACCGTAACCGGCACCAATATCTAAAAATTGATTACCAAGTGCAAATTTTTTGCATTTATCAATGATCCGTTTTGCATCCAAGCTGGTATTTGGATAAGACATTTCAGAGTGGAGGATCGATTTTATTTGGTCTTCAATTTTATTGCTCAGAGTTGTAGATGCAGTGGGCTTCAACTCATTATAAAAAATATTCAAAAATTCGTTTGATGGAGAAGGATGAACAAAAGCACTATCACATGAGCTGCATTTATAGATTTTATAGGTGTGGGAGCCTAAATAAGTCTTAATATTTTTTAAGAACCAGAATTTACCGGAATTATCCTTACAGAATGGGCAATGAGTTGGGTGCAAGTGATAGCCTTAAAAGGATGGTAAAAAGAGGCCTGAAAAATGACTTTATAAATAAGTATGTTAATGTATAAAAAAACTAAATCAAATAAAAAAATTTTACCAATATAAGCAATATAGCCTATCAAATATACAATTAGAGGGTTAGTGATAATTTTCGATTCTGAATAATTGCCCCATGTCAAACCCACTTTTAGGCTGCTAATAGCATGAAGATTGTTATTGTAGGAAAATTTTACATAGAAGGTTTTGCTCTTCATATTTCGGAGACGCTGGCATCTATGGGGCATTCTGCATTTCAAGTAGATCCTGGCCAAAAAGTTCTGCCTATGACAGGAAAATTGGGGCATCGCATTAACCAGGTGCTTGAATTGATGTATCAAACTTCAGGTGGGATTCCGCAATTAAGGGCAGGAAGAGCTAGGAAGTTGATTTCACAGATCGCAGCTCTAGGTCCAAATTTAGTAATTGTTTGTCATGATTACTTGACGCCAGATGAAGTTTACAAAATAAAAAAAATTACAGGTGCAGCAGTAGTTATGTGGTTCCCTGATTCAATGGCAAATTTTGGTCGTGCATATTTTATGAATGCGCCCTATGATGCCCTTTTTTTTAAGGATCCTTACTTAATCAGGGTGTTGGGGGGCATTTTAAAATCCCCAGTTCATTACTTACCTGAATGTTGCAATCCTTTGCAACATATTTTAAGGCGCGAAGATTATGCTGTGTATGACAAAAAATATTGGGAAGACATCGACATTGCTATAGCTGGCAACCAACATTCATGGAGAGTAGCATATTTTTCCCACTTATCAGAATTTAATGTGAAAATTTGGGGTAATCCAGCTCCTTTGTGGATGCCGAATAATGGTTTAAAAAAAATGTATCAAGGGTATGGAGTATTCAATCAAGAAAAGGCATTTATTTTTAATAAGGCAAAAATTAATGTGAACAATCTTTTGTATAGCGAGATAGAGGGGGTTAATGCTAGATGTTTTGAGGTAGCAGCAGCATCAGGTTTTCAATTAATAGACTTTAGACCATCCCTCTCTGATATTTTTATTCTAGATAAGGAACTCGTTACTTTTTCTGGAATGCAAGACCTTAAAGAAAAGATAGCGCATTGGTTACCTAGGCATGAGGAGAGAGCAGAAATTGCACATGCTGGCCATAAAAAGGCACTAGCGAGGCACACTTATAAGCATAGACTAGAAGAGATGCTATCTATTATTTCATGAGAGTCAGATTTTCTTTCTAATATGAAAAAATTAGTATTAATATTCAGAATGAATAATCATCTAGGCTTTAGTGTCGAAGAATTATTTCATTCGCTTTCCCCGGAATTTGAAGAAACTTATCAAGTTTTGAAATACGAAATGAGGGGAATGAAATATTTAATATGTGATTTAATTAATTTATGGAAATTGCGTGGAAATATTTACCACGTTACTGGTGATGTTCACTTTTTAATACCATTCCTTCCCTATAAAAAATCAATATTGACGATATTGGATATTGGCCATTTCAAGAACGATTTAAGTGGTTTAAAGAAAATAATATATAAGTTTTTTTGGTTCACGCTACCACTTAAGTTTGCTGCTCAAGTGACAGTAATCTCTAAGAAAACTTTTGATGATGTTTTAAAAGAGTTTAATTTTGATATTAAAAAGATATCAATTGTGGCTTGTTCGTATGGGCCTGATATTAAAAAAAATAGCAAGGATTTCAATTCTGATTTCCCAAATATTCTTCAGGTTGGCGCTCATAAATTAAAAAATATTTCCAGAGTCGCCGAGGCTCTCGAAGGCCTTACTTGCAAAATAACGATCATTGGAAAATTAGATCCACTCCAGAAATCTGATTTGCAAAGGCACAATATTTGTTTTGAAAATTACTATCAACTTCCAAGGGCAGATCTATTAAAGCACTATGAACAGGCTGATTTAGTAATCTTTGTCTCCCTTGAAGAGGGATTTGGCATTCCGGTATTGGAGGCCCAGGCTGCCGGAAAACCTCTAATTACAAGTAAAATCTCACCAATGTCTGATAATGCGGGATTTAATGCTTGCCTGGTAGATCCATATAGCGTTAGTGAAATAAAAGAGTCTTTATATAAGGTAATTAACGATTCAGTATACAGAAATCAATTGATTAATGATGGTTTAATCAATGTAAAAAGATTTACAACAAAAAATATTGCTAGTGAATATATTAAAATATATAAAAAAATAATATGACAAAAGTAAAAAGTAAAAAAAATCCGAAATTTATTACTATGTCCGATAATGGCGAATCAAATGGTTATTTGGTTCCAATATATAACGTACATGAGCATTTTTATCCAAATGGTTCTGAGCCGAAGCAGGTATATTTGACGGCAATTTCCTCAAATGCAATAAAGGGCCCGCATTTACATTTTATTAGAAGTGGATGCTTCACATGTATCAAGGGAAATGTCAGGGTGGTGATGAAATTTGGCGCAAATTATGAGGTAGTAAAAAGCGGAGAGGATCATGACTATAGTAGTGTCATGATACCCGCCGGAATTCCAGCAGCAATTCAGAACCTTGGTTCAAATGAGGCGCTAGTATTAAATATGCCTTATCCCGCCTGGACCCCAGAAATGAATGATGAGCATACAGCTGATTTTTCTGATTTTAATTTTGGTGAAATTTAATGGTTGAAGTAACTATTCGATTGATTGAAAAAAGGGATTTAGAAAAACTTAGATTATGGAAAAATGCACACAAAAATCGGTTTTTCTTTCAGGATGAAATAAGTCCTGAGGCTCAGGAGCGTTGGTTCCAAGGTTATGAACTACAAAAAAATAATCATATGTACATTGTAGAGGTTGGTTTAGTGGGAGTTGGATGCATGGGAATTAGGCTAATGGATGAATATTGGGATATTTACAATGTCATATTAGGAGTGCCAGCCTTTTCTAAAAAAGGATACATGGGCGTAGCTTTAAAAAAAATGATTAAAAGAGCCCAGTCAATAGAGATGAAAACAGTAAGACTTGAGGTGCTAAGAGATAACCCTGCTGTAAATTGGTATTTGTTAAATTCGTTTCTAATTTTTAGTACGGGTTCTAAAAGTTATGAGATGCGGTATTCAAATTAAAGCGAATATGAGGAGTTTATGATTTCAGTTTTTGGATCCCTAGTTGGGGAAAGTGAAATTCAAAATGTAGTCCAAGTGATGCAAAGTCAATGGATGGGATTTGGAAAAAATGTAGATCTCTTTGAAGATAAATACAAGAAAAAATTTAATCTTGAAAATTTTGCAATGGTTGATAGTGGGTCAAATGCTTTATTTATGGCCATTAAGTTACTTAATCTTCCGGAAAAATCAGAAGTGATTCTACCTTCATTTACTTGGGTTTCATGTGCTCAGGCTATATTATTAGCTGGTCACAAGCCAATATTTTGTGATGTGGACTTAAGAACAATGAATATAACGAGAGAGGCCGTAAAAGATAAGCTAACAGATAAAACTGCGGCAATAATGGTAGTTCATTATGCTGGGTTGCCAGTTGAAATGGATGAGATTTTATCTCTAGGTTACCCGATTGTGGAGGACGCTGCCCATGCCGTTGATAGTACGTACAGGGGGATGCCATGTGGAACCATTGGAGATGTTGGAATATATAGTTTTGATGCTGTAAAGAATCTAACGGTTGGTGAAGGCGGTGGTATCACAACAAAAATCACAAATGGAATCGAGCGTGCAAAGACAATGCGTTACTGTGGAATAGGTAAATCCGGTTTTGATGCTGCAATGGTAAATCAAAATGATAATAATAGGTGGTGGGAGTATCAAATATCAGAGCCATTTATAAAAATGCTTCCAACGAATTTGGCTGCAAGTATTGGTATTGCACAATTAGATAAAATTGATCAACTGCAGGCTCGTCGCAAGGTTATTTGGGATCGCTTCCAAGATGAATTTAAGGCTGACTCAAACATACTAACGCCAGTAGAAGCTTTGCCTCATATGAAGCATTCTTACTTTACATATTGCATTAGGGTAAAAAATAGGGATGGTCTAGCTAAACATCTTCTTGATAAAGATATATATACGACACTACGATATCACCCTTTGCACATGAATGCCATTTACTCTCAGATGGATGTTCGCTTGGAAAACTCTGAAATTCTGAATGATGAAGCATTGAGCCTGCCTTTACATCCAAGATTGAGTGATGATGATGTAAGTAAAATCATACATGAGGTTAAGCAGTTTTATTGCTAATTTGATAGATGAATAAATTAGTATTTGTAAGCGACATAGCAACTCCTCAACAAATTAAATTTTGTAAGGCCCTTCAAAAATACTACAAAGCCCATTTCTTTTTTTATGACTCTTCAAATGCAAGTCGTGGGTCATGGTGGTCTATCGATCTCGGTGAAAATTGTTTAGTTCTAAATGACACCTGGTTTACCAAGCCTGGTATTTTTGCTTACAGATATTATTCCCCGAGCTTAAACAAAAGATTAGCGGAGCTTAATCCTGATCTGTTAGTTCTAGGGGGTTTTACTCGTCCCAGCAATTATTTTGCATATCGTTGGGCTATTAAAAATAATAAAAAAGTAGTTGTAATAACCGAAAGGTCCCGGACTCCGGATGGAACATTAAGAAAGTATGGACCAATTTGGGCCTTAATTAAATTTGCTTACCGCAAAGTTCATCATGTGTTGGTGACTGCCGAGGATATTGAAGAGCAGTTTAAGCATGAATTTAAATTTGGAGAAAGAGTGAGTGTTTGTCCATATGCTGCTGATTTGGATAGCTACTTTTATCATACTGCTCGTATAAAAAAACCTAATAATAATTATGTTTATTTGTTTGCCAATAGACTTACTAATATTTATAACCCAATTGATGCAATAAAAATTTTTAAGTTTATTTTTCAGGATTATCCTGAATCAAAGCTATTGATGAACGCATCTGGCGAACTAAGAATAGAGTGCGAAAGCTTGATTAGAGAGTTATCTATTGAGAATAGTATAGAATTTCTAGACAATATTCCAAATTGGGAGACTCTTAATGAAGTATATCAAAGGGCGGATGTTTTGCTTTTTCCAGCAAAGTTTAGCAACGGAAACTTTACAATTCTAGAAGCCATGGCTTCGGGATTGGGGATAATAATTAGTACTAATGTTTTAGGCATAGGTAAGCTAATAAAAGATGGTAAAAATGGATTTGTGTGCGATGGAAATCTCATCGGGTACTTTTATGCCATCAAGCAGTTTATAGAAAAACCTGAACTCTTTAATGAACATATGGAAATTAATAGGTCTTTGGTAAAGCAGTTTACGCCCGACGCAGTAGCTCAAAGGTTTTACGATATTCTAAATATGCATAATTGATTTGCAAAGATTTAGTTTTGTCTGGGTGAATGCCTTATTTGAAGTTAAATCTATGCCAATAGACTATCCACAGTCTTTTAACATTCATAGTTTTATAAATTAAATAGAAGTAGTGATGGGCAAGGAATTTTTGCAAAATAGTTATATAAGAGCAGTTAGGCATATAAATTAGAATAGTTTTCAGTAAAAAATTAACTAATTTTTCCACAGTCCAATTTTATCTAAAAAAAACCAGATACCAATTATTAAGTTTTTTTCAAAAAAATCCCAATCTACAATACAAAAATGCCAAGCCAAAATATTTTCAATCTTCTAATAAGGCTATGGAATCAATTTGATTTCCGCAGAAAAAAACAATTCATATCTCTTCTTGCGCTAATAATACTTACCTCATTCGCTGAATTGATAACCATAGGGGCCATTTTTCCATTCTTAGGGGCTCTTATGAACCCCGAAAATATTTTTAAATTACCTAATCTTCAATGGGTGTTTAGCCTACTTAATATAAATAACAAAGACCAAATATTATTACCACTGTCTCTTTTTTTTATAACCAGTGCAATTTTGGCATGCTTACTACGTTTATTTCAGTTAAAAGTTAGCCTTCACATTTCTTTTGCTGCAGGCGCGGATATTGGCTTTGCAATTTATAAAAGAGCACTTTACCAGCCCTATAAGATTCATTTATCCAGAAATTCTAGTGAAGTTATCGATGGCATAGCAACAAAAACTACTGCAGTTACTGATGGAATAATCATGTCATCACTCTATATCATCAGCTCAGCAATATTGCTCGGACTCTTACTTTTTAGTCTTGCATTTATTGCCCCCCTTGAAACTATTGTAACTTTTGCTATTTTTGGCGGATTTTATGCCCTCATAACAGCGATTACAAAAAAGCAGCAGCTCGCAAATAGCCGCGAAATAGCGAAAGAATCAACAAAGGTAGTTAAATCACTTCAGGAGGGACTTGGGGGAATTCGAGAAGTTTTGCTGAATGGTACGCAGGAGGTATATTGCAATATCTACCTGGAATCGGACTCGCTTCTAAGAAAAGCATATGCCAGTAGCTCATTCATCTCCGCAAGCCCACGCTTTATAATTGAGGCGGTAGGGATAGTTGCCATTGCTGGGATTGCTGTCCTTTTCTCACAATTTGAGGGCGGCATATCTAAGGCCATACCCTTAATCGGATCAATTGCCTTGGCCGCACAACGTATGCTTCCAATAATGCAACTAAGCTATGGAGGATGGTCTAATATTAGACGATATCAGTACACACTTATTGACACATTAAACCTTCTTGAGGAAAATTTTTTTGGGCAACATGAGACTTTTCAAGTTTCTAAAGTTTCATTTGTAGACAGCATCCAACTAAAAAATATCTCATTCAAATTTAACGAGAACGGCAACCAAATAATCAACAATATAAGCCTTGAAATACCAAAAAGATCAAAGATTGGAATTATTGGAACAACGGGGTCAGGAAAATCAACCTTGCTAGATATAGTTATGGGCCTACTAACCCCATCATCAGGCACACTTTTAGTTGATGGCATAGTGATTGATCAATCTAACACTAAGGCTTGGCAAAAACGCATCTCACATGTACCCCAAAATATTTTTTTAACTGACTCTTCGATAGAAGAAAATATTGCATTTGGTGTACCAAAGAGCTTAATTGATAAGGAGAAGGTTAGAGCAGCAGCATCTCAAGCTCAACTGTTAGAAACAATTGAAAAGCTTACAGATGGTATGGCGACAGTGGTAGGGGAGCGTGGAATCAAGCTTTCAGGAGGGCAAAAGCAACGAATCGGGATAGCCAGAGCACTTTACAAGGATGCTGATGTGATAATTCTGGACGAAGCCACCAGTGCTCTTGATCACAAGACAGAGCAAAAAGTTATGAAAGCAATTGACCGACTAAGTCCCAATGTGACCGTACTAATTATTACTCATAGAATTTCAACATTAGAAAATTGCTCAAAAATAATAGAACTGGAAAATGGAGTAATTACTAATATTTTCAACTATAGTGAAATACTTAAAAAATATTTAATGCAAAAAGGTCTTATGGTGTCTTAATATAAATTGTGAGGGATTTTAATAAACAATAAAGAAATTTTTTTCGTCTTACTTCAAACTACATTTTCTTAAGATGGATATTGCCCGCTTCCAGCTATTTCATTACCTCCATCATCGATGTCTTTAACATCCCCCATCAAATCAACATTCCCGTAAATTTTTGTTTTCTGCTCGATAGTCTTTAGGCAGTATTTTTCCAAGTCACTAGTGTGGCCGTTATTTGTTGTAAACCGTGACCCAGTTTTTTGTAATTTCACCGACCCCCTGAGGTTTCAAAATAAGTAGGCAAGTGAGTACTTCACGGCGATAGTTTTTATTAGAGCGCTCAATAATGGCGTTTTGTGACAGTTTTCTGGGTTAGATAAAATTTAGTTCGATTCCTTTAGATTCACATCAACCCATAAAGACAGCAGAACGTAGCCAATTCCCATCATCGAGCTATATCAATATCGTATAGATTTCTAAAGGGCCGGCTGTAATACAAGGTGTCATAAATAAAATGACCCAAGGGGATCATTGTGGGAGGAAAGTCCAATGTGGCGATTTACGCCACAAGCCCAAGAATTATTTAATGAATGGTTTATTGACCTAAATAAAGAATTACAAAGTGGTGAGTTGCACCCGGCATTGGCACTAATCTTTGCCCATATTGATACGTCTGATAGTGGCAATTTAGTAGGTGAAAAAGAGTTAGCTAGAGCATTGGCATGGGGTGAATATTTTCGAACCCACGCCATAAGAATTTATCAATCGGCAATCCAACTGGAAACAACGGGCGCGAAAACAATAGTCAAAAAAATTAAAGCCAAGGTTTTAATTGATGGCTTTACCGCTAGGGAAGTAACCCAAAGACAGTGAGCTGGATTAAGCGATGTTGAAGCCGTTAAGAAGGCGCTGGTATTTCTGACAGATTATGAATATATCAATCCACAAACTAGCCCGACAAGCCCTAAAGGTGGCAGACCTAGTGAAAAGTATTCAATCAATCCAAAGCTACTTGATGGTGGATTAAATGAATAAAGCCCTAGTTGATGACCCTACGAAACCAACAAAACTAGGTAATGTAGGTTTTGTAGGGCGTGCATATAGCCTATTTTTTGAATTATGGAGTTTATATGACTTAGCGAACGATTAAAAACAATTGAACAAGCGCTGGTCATATTGCAAACACCGCGCCCAATTGATAACCCAAAGCAATTAAGGTTAGTTAGATTTACCAACAAAGGATTAAGCCTTGATGAAGCCAAAGAAGTAACTTAATGGCTTCATTTAAGAACCCAGGGCGATGATCGGATTCTTTGTTACGAATGCCATCATCTAAAGGGCTGTGTTGGTTTATGGCGATGTGGCAACTGGCGCAAAGCTGGGATAGCAATAAGGGAAGCTGGTGCTGGTCTAGGCGATATGGTTAATTCATTTCAGCGTTGCAACGGCTTTAATCAATTAATTAAGGAATCTGAACTATAACAGTTAAAAAATAAGTTCTTACATTAAAGATAGAAAAAGACCAAACCAAAGAAGAAGCCATAGCCGAATTTAATTCCAAGTCCGAATTTTTAAGCACCGCAGTCAAGGAATCATTTGATATTAGTTTGGGGGATGACTGTGACTTTCAAGCCAATATGAAAGTGTTGGAAAGAGCTACTAAACAAATCAAATCAGGCGACCTATCCAAGATTGAAGAAATGTACATAAGCCAAGCAATGGTATTAGAGGTCATATTTGCCAGCCTTGCAAGGCGAGCCAAAGTACAAGATAAGTTACTTCAATACGAAACCCATATGCGATTGGCTTTAAAAGTCCAAAACCAATGTAGGGCAACCTTACAAGCATTAGTTCAGCCAAAGCAAGCCAGTCAGACGACATTTGTTAAGCAAGCAAATATTGCCCAAGGTCATCAACAGGTAAATAACTTGCCTGAAAAAAACATAACGCCACAAAACGAACTATTAAAGGATAGCCATGCGAAATTGGACAATGGAACAACGCCAACGGTAATTGATACAATGCTGGAAGCCTTGGATAAGGTCGACAGGGGCTAAGACACCAGAAGGCAAGAAAAGGTCTTCTCAGAATGCCTGCAAAACTGGCAAAACCCTAGAAATAAGAGAATTATTCAAATATTTAAACAGATTATTGATGAAGCAAAAAGAGACTTTGTGATAATAGACGGGCTAGCAGTGCCGCTAATTTTTACAGGATTCAGATAAAGATTTTTTATCTTTCGAGGCCCTTTTAAATGATTGAAATAAAACTACGAACAATGAGAAAAATATTATTTTTCAACTTTTCTTTGCTTTTAATGGGGCTTACTTTATTAGAATTATTCTTTGGGGCGTGGCTCATTAAGGATGGCTGGAGAGGGCTAGAAAATATTGGCGTTTTAAGGAATGCAAACTTTGCGTATGATGCAACGCGATTGGGATATACAAACCCATATGTCAATTTTAAGACTGACTTAAATGGGCTTCGAGGTAGTTGTAAAAATCTCCAATTTTCTCAAATTTTTACTATTGGTGGCAGCACAACCAAGCAACGTTACATTACTCAAGGCGAAACTTGGCAAGACTTACTGGAGGTAAAGTTTAATCAAGATTTTTCAAAAAATTTATGTATTGCGAATGCTGGTATTGATGGTCATAGTACTTATGGACATCTACAATCCTATAAATATTGGTTTCCATTAATCAAGGGGGGGGTGAATCCTAAATATGTAATCGTTTACGCTGGGATAAATGATGCTCCTTTTAGAGATGACCCAATAGATGGAAAACTTTCCAGCGTTACTCTCGTAAACAATAAAAACCAACCCACTCTTTATGAAAAATTACATCATGCTATGGTGAGTAATTCCGCATTATGGAGTCTAAAGGAGGGTATTAAAAGTCAACTTTCACCAATAGCAGTTGTGTCGGGGCACGGGCTCTCCAATATCTCTCAGGACATTTATACCGAAACCTCTCTAAGTCCCCTTACGCCAAAATTGACTGACATAAACGTTGGCAGGTTTCATGATAGGTATGAGAAGCTATTAAAAGTGATTATAGAAAATGGTGGCAAACCTATCTGCGTTACACAACCTCACAATGCGGTGATTCAAAAAAATGGTCAATTAAATGGGGTTAAATTTGCCTTTACATATGGCAATGAAAAATTTAATGGTATAGATTTTGACTATTCCATCAAGAGACTTTCTCCAATTATCAGTCATCTTTGCAAAAGCAATGGAGGGTATTTTATAGATGCCGCCAATATCGATCTCTCGTTAAATGATTTCTACGACACCGTCCACCTAAATCCGATAGGGACTCAAAAATTTGCTTCATACTTATACGAACAACTAAAATCATTAAATATCTTGAATTCATTAGCGGCAGATATTAATTCAAATAACTAAATCATATGCCCTATGGCAATCAATTCATCCCAGCTTGTGATTGGCAACAAATTTAAATGAATTATGAAGTCTGATTATTTAAGCAGGTTTGGGCATTAAAGTTGATTTATATTGCAATACAATTAATACATAGCCAATACATGAATGCATAAAAGAAAAAGGCTCCAAAAGCTAGTTGCCATTGAAGTCTTGTGCATGATGGTAGGACGGGCGAGATTCGAACTCGCGACCAACGGATTAAAAGTCCGCTGCTCTACCGACTGAGCTACCGTCCCATTTTTATGGCTATTTACTTCGAGTGACCAATTCTTTTTTATTGGATGATTTGCTTTAAGAATAGATTATTGTGTAATTTTTCATTTAGCAATCTAACAATTATAGCAAGATGTTAGAAGTGTCTATGTTGGTCAGATTTTGGCCAAAACCCGAGCCACTTGGAGAGTTTTTTGGCAAACCCCAAGCCTCTGCTGGGTAGTGATCCCCATCTATCCCCGCCTTGCCATTGGCGGATTCCTGGAAAAATAGTCCTTAATACCCGCTAGGATGGCCTCAGCAATGCGTTCTTGGTAGCCCTCATCGTTGAGCCGTTTTTCTTCCTGGGGGTTGCTAATAAATGCTGTCTCAATCAGGATCGACGGAATATCCGGGGCTTTGAGAACGGCAAAGCCAGCCTGTTCGACTTTGTTCTTGTGTAAGGGGGCGAAATCACCAATATTGCGCAACACCGAGCTACCCACCCTTAGAGAATCATTAATTTGGGCAGTGGTCGACATATCTAAAAGTAGGTGAGCCACTTGCTTGTCCTTGATCTTGATGTTGATGCCCCCAATTAAGTCCGAGGAATTCTCTTTATTGGCCATCCAGCGCGCTGTTGAACTCGTTGCCCCCTGTTGTGAGAGGGCAAAGACCGATGCCCCCCTGGCATGGGGCTGAATGAAGGCATCGGCATGAATCGAGATAAAGAGATCAGCCTCCACTTGGCGGGCTTTAGAGACCCGACGGTGTAGTGGCACAAAGTAATCTCCTTCGCGGGTTAGAAACGGGCGCATTGATGCTTCTTGAT
>Ga0214921_10001514_pt1 | contig 39463 bp, 30 predicted proteins | sample LL1505_MetaG_FD_177992 | JGI IMG/M metagenome (GOLD analysis project Ga0214921, IMG submission 177992) | Freshwater microbial communities from Lake Lanier, Atlanta, Georgia, United States - LL-1505 | ecosystem: Environmental > Aquatic > Freshwater > Lake | place: USA: Georgia | collected...
AAAAAATCAAAAACAGCCAAGCCTGGCTCCAAACGACGTCGTTCAGGGCGAACCGCGAGACCTTCCGCGGCTGAATGACGTGGGCATTTCATCCGTGGCGTTCGGCGGCAAGGGAGTCGCCCGGGTCGATGGCAAAGTTGTCTTTGTCACGGACGCTGTCCCTGGCGACGTGGTCGATGTCGAGATTGTCGAGGACAGCGGGCGGTACGCGGATGGACGCATTGCTGCCATCAAGGCTCCCTCGACCTTGCGGGGGCCATCGCCATGCCGGTTCAGCGACCAGTGTGGTGGTTGCCAGTGGCAGGGCATTCCTTATGAGAACCAGTTGGCGTGGAAACGCCAGTTTGTTGAAACCGCGCTCGGACGCATCGGCAGGTTCGACGGTGAAGTCTTGGTCCCCGTCTCGGGATCAGGCGCGACAATCGAGTACCGGAACCGGATTTTCGTTCGCGGGGTTTTCGCCAGCGATGGTTCAGTCTCGTTCGGGTATTTCCGCCGCGGCTCGCGCGATCTCATCCCGGTTGACCGTTGCGCGATCGCGCGCCCCGTGATCAACGATTTGCTCGGGCGTCTGGGCAGTGCCCGTTTTCATCGCCCCGTGAACCTGCGCGCCTCAACCCCGTACCGGATGGAGATCCAGGAGATTCCTCCGCAGGGCGAGGACGCCGGGGCGCAGGTCGTCATTACCGTTTATCCCCCGGATCCCGCGTGCCGGGATCTCGACGCGTTCGTTGAAGGCCTTCGCGGATTGCCGGGAGTATTCTGGGCCGGGTTCATCAAGGATTTGAAAGGCGCGCCTCTGGTCGTTTTTGATGAGCAAGGCGGCATCAAGTACCACACGCGTCCGGGCCAGTTCCAGCAAGTGAACGTCCCGCACAACCGCCTCGTGCGATCCTTTGTCCACCAAATTGTCGATGGTTACAAGCCCGCGCGGGTTCTCGACCTCTTCTGTGGCAGCGGCAACCTGTCCCTGGGTTTGTGCCGTGACGGTCGTCATGTCGAGGGCATCGAGTTCAGCGAGGTCGCGATCGCGACCGCGCGCGAGAATGTACGGATCAACAAAATCACCGGCGCGCTTTATCTCGCGGGAAGTTCCGAGAAACATTTGTGGAAATGCGCGAAAAAGGGCGAGCAGTTTGACCTGGTCATCGCGGACCCGCCGCGCGAAGGCATGTTCAAGGACCTGATTCCCCTGCAAAAGATCGGCGCGCGCGTGATTGTCTATGTCAGTTGCGACCCGGCGACCCTCGCGCGGGATGTGGGGGCCTTGATCCGTGGAGGTTACGGGCTGAAATCGGTGCGCGCGTTCGATTTTTTCCCCAATACATGGCACATCGAGACGGTCGTGGTGTTGGAACGCGAAGGCGCGAAGGCGGACGGGCCGTGAAGGTTGGACTTTACATCCACATCCCCTTCTGCAGTTTCCTCTGTCACTACTGCGATTTCGCCAAAACCGCGAATTTTGACGCGATCGAGGTCCAGGATTATTTCACACTGCTCTTGGCGCAGTACCGCGCGATCATTGGCAGGATCGAGCAATCCAGCGGGCGCAAGGTGTCATTCTCGTCGGTTTTCCTCGGCGGCGGGACGCCGGGATTGTTCACCGGGGAATACGCGCCGCTGATGCAAGAAATTTACGATCGCCTGGACCCCGGGGTCGAGATCTCGATCGAGTGCAACCCGAACAACATCACGGCGCACGCTCTCGCGACCTGGAAGTCTCTCGGGTTCAACCGCCTCTCGATCGGTGTTCAGACTCTTCAAAAAAACGGACTGGAGGCGTTGACGCGGGACCATGACGCGTCCGGGGCGCTGCGGGCTCTTGAGCTGGCCCTTGGTGTCTTTCCCAACGTGAACATGGACCTCATCTATGGTTGGCCCGGCCAGACCGCCGCGGACTGGGCGGATGACTTGCGCCAGCTCGTCCGTTCGGGAATTCCCCACGCCAGCCTTTACTCCCTGACCTACGAGGACCGGACTCCATTCGGGCGCATGGCGCGTCGCGGCCGGATCAAGCCCGCGTCGGACAACTCGCTGGCGGCGCGTTATTCGTCAGCCCGCGAAGTCCTCGGCGGCGAGGGTTACGAGCACGATGAGGTTTCCAACTGGGCGCGTTCCGGGTTCACGTGCCGGCACAACTGGCTTTACTGGGACTTCAAGCATTTCGTTGGTATCGGTGCCGGTGCCCACGGTTTCCTGCCGTCGGCGCCCGCGGGTGCCAGCGATCTCGACCTGGGTTTGCGTTACGCTTTCCCGCGGGATTTCCGTTCGCTGCTGCGCCGGGGCCAGATGGAATTGCCCGCCGGGACCATGGCGGATCTCATCACGGGACTGGGCGGTGAAGTCGATGACTCGCGCGATGCCGATGCCGCGTTGATCGAGTATGTCGGCGGTTCTTTGCGAACGCGGCACGGCATTGACCTGGCATTCTGCGAGAATATAACGGGCCAGGCATTCTCTGCCCGTCCCGCGATCCTCGAGGCACTGCGCCGCGAGGTCGCGTGGCGCGATGGACCCCGCCTCCGTTTTGATCCCGCCGAATGGTTCCGCGAGAACAGTTGGGCAGGCGAGGTCCTGCTGTCGTTTCCTTCCTGACGGGGCGGCCGGGGCTACTCGCCGTCACGCAAGGCCGCGTGCAACGCGACCGCTGATTCCTTGCGCAGGCCCTTGACCTTCTGCAGTTGCTCCAGAGTCGCGCGTTTGAGTCCCTCGAGGCCACCAAACTCAGCGAGGAGTTTCTGGCGCATTTTCGTCCCGATACCCGGGATGTTCTCGAGGGTTGATCCTTGCAGGACCTTGGCGCGTTTTTTCCGGTGGTGCGTGATGGCGAAACGGTGGGCCTCGTCACGAAGACGCGTCATCAACCGGTATTCGGGGCTGCCCGGCGCGAGAGGCACTGGATCACTTTCCGGATCCATGAACACGCGCTCAAAACTCCTTTGCGGCGCGCTGCTGTCAAACACGCGGCCGATGGCCTTCGTCTTCTCGACGCGGCTTTTCGCGAGGCTCACGATGGTGAGCGCGACGTCGGGGAAAAGTTTCGCCGAATCCAGCGCGGCTTGTAGTTGTCCGCGTCCGCCGTCGATCACCAGCAAGTCAGGCGTGTCCCCGTCGCGCTGCGCGCGCTCCAGCCTGCGTTTTACTGCCTCGCGCATGCTGCCGAAATCATCCGGCGCGCCCTGCACGGTCTCGATCGTATAGTGACGGTACTGGTCCTTGGCCGGCTTGCCGCCGATGAAGCAGACGTTGGAGGCGACAATCGCTGTTTCGTGGAAGTTCGAGATGTCAATGCATTCCATGCGGCGTGGAAGGGCGGGCAGGCGCAACTTGTCCTTCAGGATCTCGAGTTCCGTCTCGCGCTTGCGGTTGTCGTGGAAGGCCTCGCCCAGGTTGAACGCGGCGTTCTTGTCGGCGATCTCGACCAGTTGCCGCCGGATCCCCCGTTGCGGGAAGAGGACTTTCGTCGCGAGGACATTGCCCATGTCCCCGGCGCCTTCCAGCGCGTCCTCCATGGCGAAGGGCAGCAGGAGTTCCGGTGGCGACGACCGTCCGTCGTAATACTGCAGCAGGAATTCGGTCATCGCCTCGGCCTCGCCGTTGGCGGCGGTCTCCATGGTGAAGCTGTCCGAGCCAATCACTTTGCCTTCGCGGACGACCACGACATGGAAAGACGTGTTTTGATCATTCGCCGCGTAACCGATCGCGTCCGCGTCCATATCCTCGCCGACCACGACGGATTGTTTTTCGGTGATTTTCTCGAAGGCCTTCAACTGGTCGCGATAACCTGCCGCGAGTTCGTAGTTCTCGCTGTCAGAGGCTGCCAGCATTTTTTCCTTCAATTGCCGGACCAGCTCGCGGTTCTTGCCTTGCAGGAACGCGACCGCGTCGCGGACGGTCGCCACGTAAACCTCGCGGTCGACGGGGAGGGTGCAGGGACCGAGGCACAGTTTCATGTGGTAGTAGTTGCACGGCCTCTTGACCGTGTTGAACTCGTGGCGCGTGCACCGGATGAGCGGAAAGATCTTGTAGACTGCCGCCAACATGATGCGCAAGTTGCCGGCGCTGCCGAAAGGCCCGAGGTATGTCGCGCCGTCGTCCTTGCGCCGCCTGACTTTCTCGACGCGCGGCCACGGCTCGTTGAAGTCGACGCGCAGGTACGGGTATTCCTTGTCGTCGCGCAGCAAGATGTTGAATCGCGGCTTGTGGTGCTTGATGAGCGTGCGTTCAAGGAGCAGCGCCTCGACCTCGGTCCCGGTCAGGATGATCTCGAAGTCCGTGATCTCGCGGACGAGGGCCGCGGTCTTCATGCTGTACTGCTGTTTCTGGAAGTAACTGCTGACGCGGCTTTTGAGGCCCTTGGCCTTGCCGACGTAAATGATCCCGCCGCGCGCGTCCTTCATCAGGTAAACGCCCGGCGTCGCCGGTAGCGCGCTCAACTTGTCGCGGACCATCTTGGTCGTCATGATCCGGTTCCAATCGCGTCCGGCGCCTCGCCCGCGCGCAGCAACACATCCCGCAAGTGCGCGACTTCATCACGCAGGCCGGCGGCCTTCTCAAAGTCCAGGTCCGCGGCGGCCTTGCGCATTTCCTTGGTCTTCTTCGTGATTTCCTTCTCGAGCTGCTGGACGTTCTTGAACTGGACCTCGTCCATGCGGCTCTTGGCGGCTGCCCCGACGAGAGGCGCGTCTTCCTTCTGCAAGCCATAGATCACCCGCAAGTCCTCGGGGATGGCTTTCAGGATCGTCTTGGGGCTGATGTTGTGTTCCTTGTTGTAGGCGACCTGCTTCTCGCGGCGGCGGTTTGTCTCGTCCAGGCATTCCTTGATCGACTGTGTGATCCGGTCCGCGAAGAAAATCACACGCCCGTCAGCATTGCGCGCCGCCCGTCCGACGATCTGGATCAGGGACGAACGGGAACGCAGGAAGCCCTCCTTGTCGGCGTCCATCACGGCAACCAGTTGGACTTCGGGCAGGTCAAGGCCCTCGCGCAACAGGTTGATCCCGATGAGCACGTCATAGTCGCCGCGTCGCAGGTCGCGCAGCAATTCAATGCGCTGAAGGCTCTCGATATCCGCGTGCAGGTAACGGACCTTGATGCCGGCGTCGGCATAGAACTGCGTCAAGTCCTCGGCCATCTTCTTGGTCAAGGTCGTGATCAGGACGCGCCCGCCCGCCGCGACTGTTTTTTTGATCTCTCCGAACAGGACGTCGACCTGGTCCTTTGCCGGCCTGATCTCGATCTGTGGATCGACCAGCCCTGTCGGGCGGATGATCTGTTCGCTGTAGTGCCCGCCGGAGGCCTGCATCTCAAACGCCGATGGCGTCGCGCTGACATAGACGACTTGATGCACGCGCCCCAGGAACTCGTCAAAGTTCAGTGGCCGGTTGTCGAGCGCCGAGGGCAGGCGGAACCCGTGGTCGACCAGGACTTGCTTGCGCGCGCGGTCGCCACGGAACATGCCGTTGAGTTGCGGCACGGTGATGTGGCTCTCGTCGATGATGGTCAAGAAATCCTTTGGAAAATAATCCAGCAAGGTCGGCGGTGGCGCGCCCGGCGGATTTCCGTTCAGGTAACGCGAGTAGTTCTCGATACCCGGGCAGAATCCAAGATGCTCGAACATCTCGATGTCATGCATCGTCCGTTGCTCGAGGCGCTGGTATTCGACGAGTTGCCCGCGGGCGCGGAATTCGCGCAGGCGCTCCCCAAGGTCTTTCAGTATTTCTTTGACGATCTGGCGCGTATCGCGGCGGTCGGTGACGTAATGGCTGTTCGGGTAGATCGACAGGTGATCGACCTCGCGGATCGACTTGCCGGTCAGGGCGTCAATCAGGGTCAACCGGTCGATCTCAGGCCCGAAAAACTCGACGCGTATCGCCTCGTCCCGCTGATTCGCCGGCAGGATGTCCACCGTGTCGCCGCGCACGCGGAAATTGCCGCGGCTGAAATTCGCGTCGTTGCGGCTGTACTGGATGTCAATCAGGGCGCGCAACAGGTCGTCCCGGTCCATGCGTTGGCCCTTCGCCAGCTCCACGACCAGTTTCGCGTAACTGCTCGGCGATCCAAGGCCGTAAATGCAGCTGACGCTGGCCACGATGATCACGTCGGGCCGTTCGAAGAGCGCCATCGTCGCATTGTGGCGCATCTTGTCGATGTCCTCGTTGATAGCCGAGTCTTTGGCGATGTACGTGTCGGTGCTCGGAACGTAGGCCTCGGGCTGGTAGTAGTCGTAGTAACTGATGAAGTACTCGACCGCGTTATGGGGGAACAGTTCACGAAGTTCGCTGAAAAGTTGGGCAGCCAGGGTCTTGTTGGGGGCCATGACGAGCGTCGGACGGTTGTAACGGGCTATCACGTTGGCCATGGTGAACGTCTTCCCGGATCCCGTGACTCCCAGCAGGACGTGGTGCCGGTCGCCCGCGGCCAGCGCCTTGCAGATCCCGTCAATGGCTTGAGGCTGATCGCCTTTCGGCTCATGGCGCGAGGCAAGCTGGAATATTGATTTCGGGTTGGCGCGGGTGGCGGTCATCGGTCCTCTTGTGTCCCTTGGGTTGCCCTTTTTTTGAGCAGTCCAATTTTCTGCATATATCTGAAATCGCTAGACGATCCATCTATTTATGCTTAACAATAATCGGACTTCTTTTCAAAAACGAGGAGGCTGGCGTTGATCCGCAAACTGGTTTCTCTCTCTTTTCTTCAAATCGCTTTGGTGGTCGCTCTCGTGGCCTCAGTCGGCATGACTGCCGGAGCCCATGAAGCCCGCGCATGGTGGATGTGGACGCCGGGCGATACGGTGGACGACGTTGGTTACAAGCCAACCCAACCGATCCCGTTCAGCCACTCCCTGCACGCCGGTAAACGCGAGATTCCCTGCGAGTACTGCCACTCGGCGGCACGCCGCGCGGCATCCGCGGGCATCCCGCCGATGAACACCTGCATGGGTTGCCACAAGGTCGTCGCGACGGACAAGGAGCCGATCAAGTGGCTCACCGAAAAATACAACAAGAACGAACCGGTGGAGTGGGTCAAGGTCCACGATTCCCCGCAGTACGTTCACTTCTCGCACAAGCCGCACGTCAACGCGGGGCTCGAGTGCCAGTCATGCCACGGTCGCGTGGAGAACATGGCGGTCGTTGAGCAGGTCGCGCCGCTTCAGATGGGTTGGTGCATCGGTTGCCACAAGGAAAAAGGCGCCAGCATCAGCTGCATCACGTGTCACTACTGAGACAGGAACCAACCATGACGATCAACAACATGGAATCTGGCAAAAAAGGTTTTGCGATTGAGACGGACGAACGCGGCCCGGTCGTGTTCGGTCCCGTTGACGGTCCTTTCGAGCGTCCCGCGGAGAAGATGGTCGAAGGCAACCTCTACATGGAGACGGAAGAGGTTGTTCCGGAAGTCGCTCCCCGCGAGTCCGAAGCGGAGCAGAAGGACGCGGCCCGCAAGGCCCTCGCGATGAACATCGACCGCCGCGACTTTCTGAAGTTGTTCGGCGCGACGGCTGTGGCAAGTTCCGCGGCCTGCGTTCGCCGTCCGGCGGAAAAAGCCATTCCTTACGTAAATCAGCCGGTCGACTTTGTCCCGAGCGTTGGCAATGAGTACGCGACGACGTGCGGGGAATGTGCCGCAGGTTGTGGTGTCGTCGTGAGGACCCTTGAAGGCCGTCCGGTCAAGATCGAGGGCAACCGCGAGCACCCGATCAGCCAGGGTGGTACCTGTACACTCGGGCAGGCCGCATTGCAGGGGTTGTACCACCTGGAACGTCGCAAAGGCCCGTCCATCAAGCGCGCGAACCGCGTCGACAACCTCGCCTGGGATGACGTTTACGAACTGCTTGCCAAGGATTTTGCCGGCAAGAAAGTTGGTATCCTCACGGGTGGTTCCACGGGCAACCGTCATCAGTTTTACCGTGAGTGGTTGCGCGCGATCGGTAGCTCCGAGTCGCGTTTGTACACATACGAATCCAATGCGTTGTACGCGACGATGGCTCAGGCGCACGCGATCGCATTCGGTTTCGAGGCCCTGCCCCGGATCGACTTGCGGCAGGTCAACACCGTGGTTGGCATCGGGTCCGACTTCCTGGATGTCGGTGTCTCGCCGGTTTACTTCGCGAAGAGCTTTTCCGAAGCCCGCAGCCTGAAGGGCGGAAAAATGGCCCGCCTCGTCCAGTTCGAGTCGGCCATGACGATTACGGGTGGACGTGCGGACGAGCGTCACGTCATCGCTCCAAACGCTGAATTGATCACGACCTTGTTACTGATGAAGTCATTGTCCGATCGCGCAGACGCGAAAGGCTCGGCCAACGCGAAAGCAATCGCCAGGAAGATCCTCGCGACGAATGCCAACGTGATCTCGGGTGGTTACGAAGCGGTTGGTGTCGAGAAGTCAGTTTTCGACGCGCTTGCGACCGACATGATCAGGAGCCAGTCGGTATTGTTCGCCGGTGGCAGTCACTCGTTCGATGACCAGGCGACGTCGCTGCAAGTCGCCACGATCGTGGTCAACGAGCTCGTCGGCGCTTATGGAACCGCGTTGATGATCGATCGCGGCTGGATGGTGTCGCCGGTCAAGGCTGGCGACATGAAGCGTTTCGTCGACGATGCGCGCGGTCTGGATGCCCTCGTCATCATCGACACGAACCCGGCGTTCACCCTGCCGGCATCCTTCGGATTCGACGCGTTGGTGAAGAAGATTCCGTTGATGGTGTCGATGCAGACGCAACCAGTGGAGACCGATGATCTCGCCACTTACGTCCTGCCGTTGAACCATTATCTGGAGTCGTGGGGCGACGAGCAGCCCGCGGCAGGCTTCTGGTCGGCCCGCCAGCCGGCCGTTCTGGCAACGACGGACAGCCGCCAGGCCGAGGACGCTTTGCTCTGGATCGCGGCGCACATGAAGCGCCCGATGCCTTACAGCGATTACCGCGCATACATCCGCGAGCGCTGGAAAGCGGTCGCGGCGCTGGTCGATTCCAAGGGTGATTTCGACAACTTCTTCAACGCGGTGCTGCGCCGCGGATTCGTGGGCAAGTTGGCATCGCGTCCGGCGGATTCACTGCGCGACGTCGCATCGTCCGTGAAGGCAGCCAAGCTGCCGGCGGCCGGAACCTTGCGCTTGCTGGCGCCCATCGATGTACGCCTCAATGACGGTCGCGGCGCGAACAAGCCCGTGCTGCAAGAGACCGGCGACGCCATGACTACGATCGCATGGGATACCTGGGTCGCGCTGAACCCCGGCACGGCCAAGAAAATGGGTCTGCGTCGCAACGACCTCCTGAAGGTCGAGACCGACGCCGGCACGGTCGAGGCGGCACTTTATCCTTTGCCGGGTGTTCATCCGGACGCGGTGGTCATCCACCGCGGCAACGGGCACGCGAAACATGTCAGCAAGATCAGCGGCGGCAACGGGGTCAACCCGCTGGCGCTGTTCGCGAAGGCAACGGACGCTGCAACTGGCATGCCCGTCACGAGCGGCGCGACTGTGAAGTTGGCATCCACCGGCAAGATTTTCCAGCTGGCCGCGATGCAGAAACACAACGACCTCGCGAACCGCCACGACATCGTGAAGAAGCTCTCTGTTGCCAAGGCCGCTGAGAAGATGGCGAAAGTCCAGAATCTCGACGATGTCCCGGACTTGTATCCGTCGCTGTACGACAACGCCGAGTATCGCTGGGGCTTGTCTGTCGATTTGACCAAGTGCACGGGGTGCGGCGCTTGCCAGGTTGCTTGTGCCCAGGAAAACAACGTGCCTCAGGTGGGACGGGAGCAGGTCAACCTGCATCGCGTGATGCACTGGATCCGCCTAGATCGTTATTTCGAGGGCGATACCAACAACCCCCAGGTTTCCATCCAGCCGATGATGTGCCAGCAATGCTCGCACGCGCCGTGTGAGGCAGTTTGCCCGGTGTTCGCGACGACGCACCACGAGGAAGGCATCAACTCGATGACCTACAACCGGTGCATCGGGACTCGCTACTGCGCCAACGCGTGTCCGTATAAAGTCCGCCGATTCAACTGGTGGACCCACAAGTGGAATACGATCGGCGACCGTCTTCAGGACCGCAATATTCGCGCGCTGAATCCGGATGTGACCGTGCGTACCCGTGGGGTCATGGAGAAGTGCAATTTCTGTTTCCAGCGTATCCGCGACGCGAAGCACACGGCGAAAGTCCAGATCCGCAAGGTCATGGACGGTGAGATCCGTACGGCTTGCGAGCAAGTTTGCCCGTCGGATGCAATCGTGTTTGGCAACCTCAAGGACCCGAATAGTCGTGTGTCCAAACTGAGGGCTGATGGTCGTTCCTACCTGGCACTTGGTGGTGACCCCGAGGCCAAGGAATTCGGTCTCAAGACCCTGCCCAACGTGAGCTATATGGCCCACGTCAGCCACCGGGAAGGGTTTGGCGAGTCGTTGCACTCTGAACACGGTGCTCCGGGCTCACACAACACCGATGCCAAGACGGAAACCCACGGCAATCAGGAAGAACACAAGGGACACTGAGCGGAGGCCTGACGGAGATCAGCAATGGCACATACGATTGACGCATCGAAATACAGCAACACGGTGAAATGGGAAAAAACCATTTCGGATGTGAATGACGAGATCCTCGTCAACTTGCGCAACCCGCACCCGTCGTTCTACGTGGCGTTCGCCGTCGCGGCGCTGGCATTGTTGACCGCGATAGGATTCGTCGCGGCTCACACGATCGTGGGTCTCGGCCTGTGGAACTTTGCACCGCCGCTTTACTGGGCTGTGGACATTACGAACTTCGTCTTCTGGGTCGGTATCGGTCACGCGGGTACTCTGATTTCGGCAATCTTGTTCCTGTTCCGCGCAAAGTGGCGGAACACGGTCAACCGCAGCGCCGAGGCCATGACGATTTTCGCGGTGATGTGCGCAGCGGTATTCCCGCTGATTCACATGGGACGCATGTGGGTTGGGGCATACTGGGCCTTGCCGCTGCCGAACACCAACAACCTCTGGGTGAACTTCCGCTCGCCGCTGGTATGGGACGTGTTCGCGATCTCGACCTACTTCACGGTGTCGTTGTTGTTCTGGTACATGGGCCTTGTCCCTGACCTGGCGACCATTCGCGACCGCAGCAAGGGCTTCAAGCGCCTGGTTTACGGATTCATGTCCTTCGGTTGGCGCGGCACGGTAAGGCAGTGGTACCACTATGAGGCTGGTTACGGTTTCCTCGCGGCGCTTGCCACCCCGTTGGTTCTTTCGGTTCACTCCGTCGTTTCCTGGGACTTCGCGATGTCGATCCAGCCAGGCTGGCACACCACGATCTTCCCCCCATACTTCGTCGCGGGCGCCATCCTTTCCGGTTGCGCCATGGTTTACACGCTCCTGATCCCTGTGCGTAAGATGTTCCGGCTCGAGAAATACATCCTGCCGGAGCACCTTGAGGCCTGCATCAAACTGACGCTACTGACGTCGACCATCGTGTTCTACGCGTACGCGATTGAATTCTTCGTCGCGTGGTACAGCGGCAACACTTACGAATGGGCGCTGTTTGAGAAGCGGGCGACGGGACCATACTCGTTCTACTTCTGGACGATGGTTTTCTGTAACTGCATCTTCCCGTTGGCGTGGTGGTCAAAGCGGATCCGTAACAACATTGCGGTCTCGTTCGTGATCGCCGTCCTTGTCAACGTCGGCATGTGGTTCGAGCGCTACAACATCATCATTTCGAGCCTTGCGGAGGATTTCCTGCCCGGGTCGTGGGGTCATTTTGAGCCGGGACTCTGGGAGATCGTTATCACGATCGGCAGCTTCGGGTTGTTCTTCGTGTTCTTCCTGCTGTTCTGCAAGTTCTTCCCGATCATCTCGCTGTCTGAGATCAAGTTGATCATGCCGAAGCCCCTCAGCAATGTTCATGGCGGGGGCCATGGCGGCGCGCACTCACACGCGAAAGGGCACTGAAAATGACCACGACGACCTTGATGAGCACAAAGAACAACGGCGTGCTGGCCGTGTTCAGTTATCTTGATAAGTTCTGCGACGCCCTCGAGAAGGTCCGGGAGCGTTCCGATTTTCACGGGTTCGAGGCGTTTTCCCCGACCTCGTACCATGAGATAGAGCACGCGATGCACTTTGACCCGAGTCCGGTGCGCAAGTTCACGCTGGCAGGTGGCTTGACCGGAGTGACGACGGGGTTCGCGTTGGCCCTGGGCCTTGATTACAACTGGCCGATCATCGTCGGTGGCAAGCCCGCAGGGGCGTTCTCAATCCCGGCCTACGTTGTCATTGGTTTCGAGCTAACGATTCTGCTCGGCGCGATCTGCACGATCGCCGGGATGTTGATCATGGGTCGCATCCCGAACCCGAAGTTGCGCGTTCTGGACACGCGCACGACGGATGATAAGTTTGCCATTTATGTTCCCGGCGCGTCGGTTGATGGTCCGCAAGCGAAGCTCCTCCGCGAGCTCGGTGCGGAAGAGATCAACGCGACCCATGCCCCGTGAAACAGACCACTGTGTAAAAGGAGTTGCCACGATGCAATCCCGGATTATCAATCAAGTGACAAAACTCGCGGTGGCGGCCGGCCTGGCGTCGGCACTTACGTCCGGCATCGCGTGTACCAAAAACCCTGACCAGACCAAGTTGCAGTACGTGCCGGACATGGCCGATGGTGCGGCTCTGAAGTCGCAACGCGACTTCCTGCAGCCGCCTGAAGGTGCCGTGACCCGCAGCGCGATCCTGTACCCAGGCTCGATTGAAGAGTCGGAGAAGGTCCTCGACAACCCGTTACCGGCCACGCCGGAAAACCTGGCGGCGGGAAAAAAGCTGTGGAACAGCTACTGTATCCCATGTCACGGCGTGAAGGGTAACAGCCAAGGTTCGATCACAGACGTGTATCCGGCGCCGCCCAACCTGGTCGACAAGGATTATCCGGCGCACAAGGACGGGTTCTATTTCCACAAGATAACTTTCGGCGGGGCGATCATGCCGGCATACGGCCACGCGATCGCGCCGCAAGAGCGATGGCAGATTGCCCACTACATCCACGAATTGCAGAGGGCCGCGAAATGAATACAAATCAACTTTTTGAGCAGCGCAAGGATCTTTTCCTGAAGCCGTCGACCAACGTTCGTGGCGCGATGGTCTTTTGCCTGATCGCCGGTGTGGCGACGGTCGCCTACGGCATGTTGGGCGGGATGCAAGAGCGGGTTTGGGGCAGCTTGCTGCTGAACACGTTCTTCTTTTTCGCGATTGCCCTGGGCGGCAGTGTTTTCGCGGCGATGCAGGACGTCATCGGCGCGACATGGGGTCGCCCGGTCATGCGCATCCACGAGGCATTCACCGGTTTCATTGTTGTCGCGGGCGCAATTTTCCTTGCCTTCTTCGCGGCGATCAAACTGGACTTGGCTCACGCGCGTAACGTGTACACGTGGATCAAGGACCCGGCGTCCATTCACCACTTTTGGGGCAAGCGCTCGTGGCTGGTGGAGAACTTCATGCTCATTCGCGACAGCGTCGCGATCATTGCCATCATGGCCTTGGCGCGCTGGCAGATCGGGATGAAAGTTCGCCGCGACAAGATGTTTGTCGAAGGCAAGAAGGACGAGGCGCTGCATTTCGGCAAGGAAGTTCAGGCGAAGCTCCGTTACTGGAGCGCTCCGATCCTGCTCGCATACGCGATCCTCTTCTCGATGTTGTGCTTTGACATGCTGATGTCACTCGCTCCCACGTGGTTCTCAACCCTTTGGGGTGGCTGGAATTTCGCGATCATGATGCAGACGCTCATGGCATCGTTGCTGATCACGATGTTCGCGGTGACACACACCACGGTGGGTTCGGTCATCCAGCGCCAGCAGTTTCACGACGTCGGAAAGATCATGCACGGGTTCACGATCTTTTTCGCCTACCTGACTTACGCCCATATCCTCACTTACTGGTACGGTAACATCCCTGAGGAGACCGAGTATTTCATCCACCGCCTCCACGCGCCGTGGGTGTACATCGTGATCGCCGCACCGATCATGAGTTTCCTGATTCCCCTGTTCGCGCTGTTGCCGAAGATCAGCAAATGGACGCGCGGTATCACGGTTCCGTTGGCGTCACTCATCCTGTTCGCCCAGTGGCTCGCTTATTTGCTCGTGGTTCAGCCGCAGGTGGTTCAGGCTTCGGCCTGGAAGGGTCCGTTGGTCGAGTTCGGAGTCGGACTCGGCATCCTGGGAGCCTTCATGCTGGCTTTCTTCCGCTTTGCCGCTCGGAACCCGATGGTCGCGGTGGCTGATCCACTGTTGCCGGAAGCAATGGGGCACGGTCAACACTAAGGTAATGATTTCGGGTATTTAACCGATCAGCGGTCCGTGGACGTAGAAATATGCGATGGCCACTGCTGTTATTTTGAGCATAAGGCTGATCGTGTGGGACGAAATTTGGTGCAACATGGCGACCTCGCGTGCTAACGTTCGCCCCGTTGGGGTTAAGCCAACTCCGGGTTTCTCGGAGCATCCGCGGGTTCCTTGAGCAGAAATTTCCGCCCGGAGATGGGGTTAACCGTTCAACACCCTGTAATAAATCTGGATTTTTTCGGAGGAGTCCATGTCCATGCCAGGCTTCTGGGAGCTTATCCTGATCCTCGCGGTTGTGACCTTGCTCTTTGGCGGTAAGAAACTGCCCCAATTGGGCGGCGCTGTAGGTGAGGCGATCCGCAACTTCAAGCGCGGTGTGAAAGACGAAGACACCCGCCAGCTCGAAGCATCAACCAATTTGTCCACTGATTCGTCCAAGCAAGCATGAGCGAAGGGTCTGCCCGAGGGCCTGCTCACACGACGACTGGCGACCTCAGCCCCGAAGCCACCGAGGGTAGCATGGGCAGTCTGCGCGGCCTCCTTGGAACCCGCAAGCTCCTGTTTGTCACGGGAAAAGGAGGCATCGGAAAGACGCTTGTCTCCGTTGCCCTGGCTCAGGCGGCCGCGGCCACCGGCCGGAAAGTCCTGTTGGTTGAGAGTTCCTCGCGCGATCAGATCGCGCCGCTGTTTGGCCTGGATCCCGTCGGTCACCACGAGACCGAAGCGGCCAATGGTATCCGTTGCATCAATCTGAACGCCGCCGGTAATTTCCGCGAATACATCACCAAGTACCTTGGCCAGGTAAAGCTCTTTGAAACGGTTCTCAGCCACCGGGTCGTGCAGAGTTTCTTCAGCACCATCCCGGGCCTCGCCGAGGCCATGATGCTCGGTCGCCTCTACTACACCTGCGACGTCCGCAATGCGGACGACCGGCCCGATCTCGTCATTTGTGACAGCCCGGCGTCAGGTCACTTTCTCTCGTTGATGACGACTCCAGACGCCATCGTCGGTTCTGGATTGGCTGGTCCGATCCTCAGGGATACCGGGAAAGTCAGGGACTTCCTGCGCCGCAAGCAGGACGTCGGCATCATTTATGTGTGCACGCCAGAGCCGCTCGTCGTCAGTGAGGCTGTCGAGTTCCTGCCCGAGATCCAGGAGAAATCCCCTGCCGTCCTTTGCGGCGTGATCGTCAATCGCATCCCTCCTCTGGCGTCCTCCGGGTCTGGCTTCGGCGCCGGCGATTCCGTGCTGGTCGACTACCTTCGCGAGCGATCTGCCAAGGCGCAGGCAGCCTTGGATCAGTTGCGGGTGTCGATCAAAAAGTTTCCGGGTATCATGTTCATGGGCCTGCGGGACCTGGGGTTTGTTGACGATCCGCTGCCTGCCGATTTTTACCGGACTTTCTTGACGGAAGAAATCCTCGACCAAGGTTAAACGTGAGCAGCGCCGGATTCGCCAACCAATCGCAGCAGCAACCGGGCGCATCCGAAATTGATGCTTTGCTGCGCAACAAGAACATCATTGTCATGGTCGGCGCGGGTGGTGTTGGCAAGACAACTTCATCCGCGCTTCTCGCGATTCGCGCCGCGATGTCGGGCCGGCGCGTCGCGTTGCTAAGTATCGACCCGGCGAAACGTCTCGCCAGCGCACTTGGCATCGGACTCGGCCACGAGATGAACGCCGTCGCACTCAAGAATCCAGCCCCCGGTGGATCCCTGCATGCCGCGATGCTGGACCAGAAGGCCGTGTTCGACCGCATGGTCCGGACGCACGCGCCCAGCGACAAGATCGCGGAACGCATCATGCGCGACCCGCTTTACCGCTCGGCCTCGACCAATCTCAGCGGGCCTTTGGAGTACATGGCCCTAGCGCGACTTCAAGAGCTGGCGAGCGACCCGGCTTTTGATCTGGTTGTCGTCGACACGCCGCCAGATACCCACGCGCTCGATTTTTTGAAGCGCCCGAATGTCCTCGCGGGATTCATGGAAAATCGCGTCATGATGTGGATCATCAAGCCCGTCCTCGCGATGGGCAAGCTGGGCATTGGCAAGATCCTCGGTGCCAGCGAGAAACTGGCCGGCGGTGTAGCCAGCGTGACGGGTTTCGGCGCCCTGCGTTCGTTTGGCGAGTTCCTGTTGCTCATGCAGGAAGTCATCGAGGGTTTTCACAAGACCGGCGAGCAAGTTGTCGCCACCTTGCAACATAAGAAGACGGCATTCATCCTGGTTGCGGTACCGACGCGCGCCGCGGAGCGTTCGGCCGTATTCCTCGCCGATCAACTGGCCGACATGGACTACCGCGTGGATGGCCTCGTCATCAATCGCTGCATGCCGGGCACCTCGCAGGCCGGTGCTGGCGGGGTCATCGATTCCCTGGCGCCCCGCGCGCGTGATTTCGTCAAGGTCCGCATGTCAGGCGAGGAGAAAGTCATCCAGAACCTCCTGAAGAACCTCTCGTCCTCGCGCAAGAAAAGCCGACTGGTCGTCAAGATTGACGATCAGGGCGCTGATTTTCACGACATGGGCAGCCTCACGCGTCTCGCACGGTCTTTTTAGGGATTTTCCATGCAGTCTGCCCTGATGCTGTTGCTTGGTGTCCTTGCCGGAGTGTTGTCCGGGGTGTTCGGTATCGGCGGGGGCCTGCTCATTGTCCCGGCGCTCGTGATCCTGTTTGGCTTCGCGCAGCAAACCGCCTCCGCGACGTCACTCGTCGCGCTGCTTTTTCCGGTCGGCGCCCTGGCTGTCTGGACCTACTGGCAAGAGGGCAAGATCAGTATGGCGCACGTGATCGCCGGCTGCGTGATCGCCTGTGGCATGCTGCTTGGCGGGTTGATTGGCGCGCGAATCGGGGTCTCGCTCGATCCGGTGGTCGCGCGCAGGTCGTTCGCGATCTTTCTGGCGATCGTCGCCGTTAAAGTATGGTTTTCTTGATCATACCCCGGGAAATTTCAGGATTCTCCCAATACCGGAATCTTGCGCCTGACAGGCCCGTTGCTGGCCTTGGCCCGTTGAATGACCGATAATTGACTTGGGAAATCCCGTATTTTCCCCGCTTCAATCATCGCGGTGATTCATGCCAATCCGTACCGCAGAAATCGCTGTGAACTGGCTCGGTGTCGAGACGACGGCCCGCCTGATCGAGTTGGGCAGGTTTTTCGTCTACGTCGCGGACGTCCTGAAGCAGACTTTTCGTCATCCGGTGCGGACGTCCCTGGTCTTTCAACAACTCGAGTTCATCGGCAACCAGTCGCTGAACATCATCCTTATGACCGGATTTTTCACAGGCGCCGTTTTTGGGCTGCAAATTGGCGGTATCTTCCAGATCTTCAAGGCCGAGGGGCTCATGGGTGCCGCGACGGCGAAGGCGCTTACGCGTGAGCTGGCGCCTCTCATGACGGGATTTCTAATCTCCGGGCGTGTCGGATCTGCGATGACTGCCGAGATCGCCACCATGCGGGTCAACGAGCAGATTGACGCGATGGAGGCGATGGCCGTCGACCCGGTGAATTACCTCGTTGTCCCGCGTTTTATCGCCTCCGTCGCGATCATCCCGATGCTTTGCATCGTATTCATCTTCATCGGCGTCATCGGCGCGTACATGACCGGCGTCGGGATTTTCCGGGTCGACGTCGGGATCTTCATCGAGAAGATGACCCAGATCGTCAACACGAGGGACATCTGGAACGGCCTCCAGAAGTCCGTCGTGTTTTCGGTCCTGATGTGCCTGATCGCCTGCCGGTACGGCTTGCAGGCCTCGGGTGGCGCGAAGGGAGTGGGTGTGGCGACGACCAATTCCGTCGTCGTCAGCCTGCTGGCGATCCTTGGATGCGACGTGATCATCACTTATTTGCAGGTGAAGTTTTGATCGAGTTCAAGAACGTGCGGAAAGCGTTTGGCAAAAGGGTCGTCCTGGACGACCTGGACCTGGTCATTCCGCCGGGCAAGATCACGTTCATCATCGGCAAGTCGGGCGAAGGAAAATCAGTGACCATCAAGCACCTGATGGGTCTTATGCATCCAGATCACGGGCAAATCATCGTGGATGGCGAGGACATCACGTCGCTCGACCATGAGCAACTGCGCCTCTACCGGCGCAAGTTCGGGATGTTATTCCAGAATGCCGCGCTTTTTGACAGTTTGAGTGTCGGCGAGAACGTTATTTTCCCGCTGCGCGAGCACTCGCGGATGCCTGTGCCATCGATGCTGGAAAGGGTGGAAGAGGTCCTCTCCCTGGTCGGGTTGCCGGGCATCCAGCACAAATATCCAACGGAGTTGTCCACGGGCGAGAAGAAGCGCGTCGGACTGGCGCGAGCGCTTGTCACAAAACCAAAATTCCTGCTTTATGACGAACCTACCACGGGGATGGACCCTCTGGTTTCCGAGATGATTGACGGCCTGATCGTGCAGGTGAACCGCGATGTTCCGGGGGTTTCCTCCATTGTGATCTCGCACGACCTAAAGGCCGCCCTGGCGACAGCCGAAAACATAGTGATGCTTTATCAGGGGAAAGTGGCCCTCGCGGGTTCCCCGGATGAGTTCAGGAAGACGAAGGATCCTGTTGTGCGCCAGTTTTTCTCGGGGCGTGTCGAAGGGCCGATGGAATTCCTGTAACGCGGTGAAAACAGTTGGCGCACGTTTCAAACGTCAGGAGTCCGGATAAACGCGATGAAAACGCTTGGCACAGAGTTCAAGGTCGGACTCTTCACGCTGGTGGCGCTTTCCACTCTCGTTTACATGTTTTTTGTCCTGAGCCCGGACAGTTTCGAGTCTGGCAAGCGCAACAGCTATTACACGATCCTCAGCGACGCGGCCGGCATCATTCCCAAGACCCACGTCAAGACCAACGGCGTGATAATCGGGAAGGTCAAGGACGTGCGCCTCGACGTCAACATGACGCGGATCGACATGGAAATTGACATGAACGTGAAGATCCCGGTTGGATCGCACATCGAAGTGCGCACCCGCGGGCTGCTTGGCGACGTGTTCCTGGAAATCGTCCGCCCCGAGGATACCGGTCAGTACATCCCGAAAGGCGGCATGATCCCCAAGGCCGAGGGAACAACGGACATGCAGGCCGTTTTGGCCCTGGCCGGCAGCATCGGTCGTGACGTCAAGAAAATCACCGGAGTCCTTGCCGAAGTGATGGGATCCGATGACGGCAAGAAGAGTATCGGCGAGATCCTCGAGAACGTCCACGACGGGACGCTCGATCTCAAGAAGACCCTCGCGGCCCTGCGCGGCGCGGTGGGTGACCGCCCCGAGGATGTGAAGAACATCGTCGCCAACATCAAGGAGTTCACGCAGGGCCTTCGCGAAGTGATGAACGAAGGCAATCGCCAGAAGTTGCAGCACATCATCGCCTCGTTTGATGAGTCCATGGCGGACGTCAAAGGCGCGTCGAAAAACATCCGGCTCATCTCGGAAAAAGTTGAGCGCGGGGAAGGCACGATCGGAAAGCTGCTCTCGGACGAGTCCACGATCGCGGAGATCGAGGGCGCCATCAAGGATCTGCGGGAGGTCCTGTCGCCCGTCAAGAAACTTGAAGTCGGGGTCGAGTACCGCGGCGAGTTCCGCAACGACAACACGGGACAGAACTATTTCAACATGGTCTTCCGGACGCGCCCGGACCGTTACTATTTGCTTGGCGCGACGGATGTGCAAAACGAGCAGGTCGACCGTACCACCAAGACCATCACCGAGGAACCCACGGTGGATGACGATCCCACCACGACCCAGACGCGTGAAATCATCCAGGACCGCAAGGCCCTGCGATACAACTTGCAGTTCGCGAAGCGTTTTGGTCCAGTGGGCTTAAGGTTCGGCCTGTTTGAGTCGACCGGTGGCATCGCGTCAGATCTTTACCTGTTCCGCGACCGCCTGCGGCTCAGCGCCGAGGCCTTCGACTGGAAGACCAAGGACAACGAGTATCGCCGTGTCGCGCACATGAAGGCCTACGCCAGCGTCCTCTTCTTCAACCACGTCTCGGCGATCGCCGGCGTGGACGACATCACCAGGCTGGATCCTGTCACTGGCAAGGAGCACAAGGACCCGAAGTACTATTTCGGGGCCGGCCTGAGCTTCAACGACAACGACTTGCGCAGCCTGTTCGGGGCTGCCGCGATCGCTCGCTGATCAAATAAATCTATAACATGCTGTAATCATTGTTATTTTGTTGAAATATCATATTTTAATGATTTTAATAAAATACAATTGATTTTAATAAAATAGATTGATATAAGAAGACAGTCGAAAGTCGGGTTCTGCCCCGGCTGGCGGCAAGTTGTCGTCGAAGCGGAAGTTCTTACAGCTGAGTTGTGACGGAGAAGCGGATCATGAACCACAGCAGACCCCAGACCGTACTTGTAACCGCAACCAAAGTGCCACTCATCCTGGCCACCCAGACGGGCGTGACGCTCTCGAGCACCCGCCTCAAGCGCAAGAAACGCTGGGAAAAAGCCGACTACCTGAAAATCCTTTTGCCTGCGCTCCTGGTCGCGGCGCTGGTCGCCTTGAAATCCCATGTCGCCTTTGGCGCTGAAACCCCTGACATCAAGATCACCGCGCCGGCTGGCTGGGAAGTAACCCAGGGCATGGCGGGCGCGAGCCTCGTCATGCAGGAGCCGCAGGCTGACATGGGCGCGATTGAAAAGGCCGCGGCCAAAACTGGCCAGGTCCAGACGACTTTCCGTCGCAACATCACGGTTGCCGCGATCCAGAAAGGTTCCCCGATTGACGAGCAGCGCGCGACCGAGTTGAAGTCCGAGCTTGAGAAGCGCTTTGGCCAGAGCGCGGGCGTGCGTGACTATCAAGTGACCGAGCACAAGTTTTTCAACTACCGAGGCAAGAATGACGGCCTTGTGATGTATTCATCCCTTGTCCTGAGCAACGTGCCCGTGATGCAAATGCACATCCTCGTTTCTGGCGCCGGGAAGCAGTACCTGCTGACCTACACGGACCTGGCATCGTCGATCACGAATGCGAACAACCCGGCATTCGAGGCGGCATGGAACTCGATGGTTTCCGTTGAAGTCGAAGGCGCTACGCCGAAGCGTTTTGGAGAAAAGGAAATGGGGATGGCTGGAGCTGCCGGCGGCATCGTGATCCTGCTCGCGTATCTTGTGATCCGCAGGTTTACCAGGTCGGGCCGAAATCCGGTTCAGGAAGCCGACATGATGCTGGCCGAGGAAGCCGACGCGGTCCATAAATCCGCGGATTTCATGCTCGGCAGCTCGCTGGCGACCCTGCCCGTCGCGTGGGACTTGAGCGGCAAGGGCGTCAGCGATGACGGAACCTTCGACGCCCCGGCGATCAGCTCGATCTCGAACTTCTGACCGCGAACCCTTTCAAAGACGAAAGCCCGCCTGACCGGCGGGCTTTTTTTACTGTTTTTCGCACATCCTGGTCACCGTGTTGAAAACCTCGCCCGACGCGCAAGACCCGGGTGAGGTCACCACGTCGACATCGCCGCTGTTTCCACCATTGTTTCCGCCAGGGCCACTCTCAAGCCGCGGGACGGGGATGACCTCGATGGCGGAGAGTTTCACGTTGGCGTCAGGGAATCCATCAAACGAACTTTCGACGACCCGGCCCTGGTACTTTTGGCCGATCCCGCCCGCGCTGATCCACAGGTACTTGCAGGCGTACCTGGTGTCTCCCCGGGCCTCGATCGTGAACGTGAAGGATTTGTTCGGCGCGCCAGCCGCATCCGCGTACTCCGCGACATTCGCGACGCGGGGATTGCAGTCAAGCGAGGCCGTGACCGGCGCGTCGTTTCCCGCCGGGGTAAAGATGACCGGAACCTGCAGCGTGAACGTCTTGCCTGGTTGGCGCGGGATCATGCGCTCGAACAACGGCTGCAGATTCGCGCTGGCGACCAGCTGGCCACGGGCGTCTTCGCCGATCTTGAAGGCCTTTGCCCAGTAAAGGGTTCCGGGCTCGCCGACAAACCGCAGATCCGCCGACTGGTAAAGTGCCCGGACCTTGAGGTCACAGAGCTGGTCGCGGAAGAACTTGTCAGACTGGAACACGATCTTGCCATCGGCCTGCGGCGTTCCGTTGGTGGTCTCGGCGCAGCCCGACAACTGGTAAGCCACCGGGAACTGGGAATTGGACTCCGCGGCGGTAGCCTCCAATCCGATTGGCGAGACAACGAGCTTCGCGGCGTCCAGCCTGATCCGTCCGGCGCGGCGCGGAGTCCGGCAGGCCGCGAGGGTGGCTGTCAACAGCAGCGCCAGCGCCAGGAATCTTGCCAGGCTTGGATTCATCGAGTCGTGCACGTCAGGGTCCTCCCGCGGGGTGTATCCGGTCAATTGTACTGGCTTTGTGGTCTGCCCTGATTCTATCATGCGGGTGTGGCATGTGGGCATATGGTTCGATCCCTCTTACCTGACGCAGAGAGACTGGTTGAAGATGAGCGACAAGAGCAAGGCCCAGTCTGCGACTGGCGCCACGAACAAATGGTTCTGGGACCTCCTGGATGACTACCTGTCGAAGCAGTCCCTGAAGCAAACCCGTCAGCGGAAAATCGTGGTCGAGGAATTCCTGCGCCTCGACCGGCACGTTGACGCCGAGGATCTGTTCAATATCGTTCGCAAGAAAGACGCGAAAATCGGGCTTGCCACTGTTTACCGGACGTTGAACCTCCTGAAGGAGGCCGGGCTGGCGGACCAGAAGTCGTTCCGTGACGGACGTTCCGTTTTCGAGGTGCATCGCCCGGACCAGCATCATGATCATTTCATTTGCATCGACTGCGGCAAAGTGGTCGAGTTCGAGAACGAGGAAATTGAGGCTCTCCAGGAGAAAGTCGCGGAGCAGCTCGGCTTCAAGTTGGCAGGGCACCGTCTGGACCTGTACGGCCGCTGTGTCAGGCGTGACTGTGAAGTGACGGGTAATTACCGCCCCTGAAGGGACTGGAAGGCCTTGAACGAGTCGCTCCAGATTTTCCCCGAGGTGGCTCCGAGCGGCTCGTAGGTTTTCACCACGAACCAGGTCAGCGCGATGGTTGTCCCCAGCCAGAACAGTGTTTGCGCGGCGAGGCGGAAATTGCGGTCGTTGCGCCATCTCTGGCGCATGTCGTCCAGGATTTCCGCGGTTATCTTGGCGGCGTCGATGACGGCGTTGGCGAAACCTTCAGATGGCTCCGCAGATGGCTCCATCGTCTCGGGGCCCGTGGACCGGACCGGACTCAGGCGCTTGATCTTCCACCGGCTCGCGGACTGTTCGTTCTTGATGGCTTCGCTCGTGATGGCATTGCTCGTGATTGCTTTGCCCGTCACGGCATCGTTGGCCTGCGATACCGGTGGTGTTTGCTGGCCGGGATTCACCGGAGCCTCCGGTGCCTGCGCCATGAAGGCTTTCATCTGGTCGGCAACGAACTCGGGCAGGGTCGCGGAAAGTTGCGCCCGTTGCGCCTGATTCAAGTCCGACAGCGCGAATTCAGCGACATATGGATGCAGGGCGTGTTCCGGACGCGGATCCTTGTAGTTGCTGGTCAACTTCACGAAAACGGGGCGCTGGAACAGGCGCGTCAGCAGGGGTGATTCGACCTTTGCCAGGGCGTAACGGCCCACGGGCAGTCCGGTGAGGATTGTGCCCTGCAGCGGATGCAGGCGACTCATGCGGGCCGGGACGCTGATCTCCGCGAACGAGAGGACGTGCTCTGGCGGCAGATAGACGATGTCCGGACGGTCGAATTCCGTGGATTTGACGGAGTTGCTGAGAAACCTGGTCTTGATCGTCTCCCGCACGGTGTTTGCTTTCTGCGGCAGTAAGAAGATGGGCCGGTGGTGGTAAAGGGCGCGCAGTTTGTTGAAGTCGACCTTGTCCCCGAGAACCAGGACAGGAACGTGGGGTTCGATGCTGTTCATGAGACCCGCGAATTGAGCGCCGCCACCGTCCGCCGCGAGCGTATCCTCGATCAAGACGATGTCGGGCGAGAAGTAGCGCGGTTCGATCGGGATGCCATGACGCTGCAACGCGGCCGAGAGTTTGAAGCGAGGCGGTGGCAGAACGTCAATGATCTCGTTGCGGAGCGTGGCAGTCTCGACCGCGAGAAAAACGCGGCAGCTGGGTCCGATGCCGCTGTTGCGCAGGTCGCGCAGGACGAACTGGACCGGTTCCTGGAATTTCAACGGGACCGACCACTTGCTGATAGTCGCCTGGGAGAACCGGTAGAAAAGGAAACTGTTACGGGTGCTCAAGACTTCCAATTTGAGGCTGGGCAGCCCGATCGCCTCTGCCAGGCTCCCGTGCAGGTTGAGTGTTGTGCCGACCGCGCACTCAAGGCGCGACTCCATCCAGATCTGGTCTCCGGAGATCCAGACGACACGGGCCGGAAGGTGCAGTGTGGCGACCTGGTTCATGCCAACCATCGCCGGTGTTTGCGGCAGCGGATCGGGACTGGTCGAGGTCGCGAAAATGAACCGTTCCGCCCAGACGGACGGCGGCAGGTCCAGAGGCAGGATGTCGCGGAAATTGAAAGCGGCCGCGAGTCCCATCATCGCCGGGTTCATGGTGACTGGCGTGAGGATGAAACGCACACCCTGCAGTTCAGGACGCTGGGCCAGGTACCGGAGCGCGGCGACCTCTTTTTCGGCGGAGCCGAGTTCGCCAAGCACGACGATGGTCGTGCGCCGGGCGGCGACGGCTGACATGAGGGCATCCAGCGACGAGAAGAAGTCACAGTGGAATCCGCTGTGCCTCAACTGGTCCTCAAGCGCCTTGATCCGGTCGTCTACCGGGGTCGTCAACCAATAGATGCGTTTCTTCTTTTGCATGACTGGGGGATCGGCATATTTTCGGTTATCATGAAGGGTACTTCCAAATTGATGGGGTTGCTTTAAATGTGGTCAAAAATGGCATCCGTGATTTCCGCGAAGGCAGGAAACTCTGAGGCGCGCATGTGGATGAAATCGAGATGCAAAACGGTTTTTTTTGCGATTGCCGCAACCCTGGTGACTGTTGGTGTTGCACCAGGGGCAGCCTTCGCCCTTGATTGCTCGCAGGTCAACCAGTTGACCAAGTCCTACTTCAACATCCATTTCTCATTCACTGGCTGGACGGACGAACTGGCGACCAGGACGCTCGACAACTTCATCAAGGCGTGGGACGCGGGGAAAATTTATTTCCTGCAGGCTGACGTCGACCGGTTTACAAAGGATTATGCGACAAAACTGGACAACATGATCCAGGCCAATGATTGCAAGGCCATCACGGACATCACCAACGCGTTCGGCCAGCGTTTCGCGGAACGTCAGCGCGAGGCGGAGAAGCAGATCACGGCGAAGCATGATTTCAAGATCGACGAGTATCTTGAGTTCGACCGCAAGAAGCAAAGCTGGGCCACGACTTCCGAGGAAATCAACGAGCGTTGGCGCAAGCGCGTCAAGTTCCAGTTGTTGCAACTGAAGGAATCCATGGGCGACCTGGCGAAGGCACAGGAAAAATTGACGAAGCGCTACAAGCTGGGCGCGAAGCGCCAGCAGGAAATGACCATGGACGACGTCTATTCGTTGTTCCTGGCTTCATTCGCCACTGCCTTGGACCCGCACTCTGGTTACCTCTCCGCCGAGGAACTTGAGGATTTTCGAATCCAGACGCGCCTGAGCCTTGAGGGCATCGGCGCGGTCCTGCGCAGCGAGGACGGATTCACGACGATCCAGACCCTTGTCCCGGGGGGAGCTGCTGCCCAGACGGGAAAGATCAAGGTGGATGACAAGATCATCGCCGTCGCCCAAGGCAAGGAAGCCCCCGTCGACGTGATCGACATGGACCTGCGCGAGGTCGTGAAGTTGATTCGCGGGACGCGGGGGACGGAAGTGCGATTGACGTTGTTGCGTGAGACCAAGGGCAAGAGCGTCCAATTGATCGTTCCGGTGGTGCGCGACAAGGTGCAGTTGACGGATCGCGCGGCCAAATCGAAGGTGCAGAAGGTCGAGTTGCCTGAGGAAGGCGGCGTCGCGCGCAAAATCAACGTTGGCGTCATCACTCTTCCATCGTTCTACATGGACTTCGAGGGACGCCAGAACCGGCAGTCGAATTTCACGAGCAGCTCGGCGGACATGCTGCGTGAGTTGAAGAAGATGCGCGAACAGAAGGTTGATGCGGTTGTGGTTGATTTGCGCAGCAACGGCGGCGGCAGCCTTGACGAGGCGATCAATGTCGCGGGTTTGTTCACCGGCAAGGGTCCGCAGGTCCAGATCCGCGGATCAGAGGGCAAGACTTTCATGCAGGAATACAAGGACGGGGCGCCGGCCTGGGATGGCCCCCTCGTTGTTGTGATCAACCGCCAGTCAGCGAGCGCGAGCGAAATCTTCGCCGGCGCGATCCAGGACTACAATCGCGGGCTGATCGTTGGTGGTCACCACACCTTCGGCAAGGGTACCGTACAGAACCTTGAGAATCTGGACGATCGCCTCGGTGCCATCAAGGTGACCATCAGCAAGTTCTACCGGCCGGGCGGGGCGAGCACCCAGTTGCGTGGGGTCGAGTCTGATATCGTGTTGCCAGATTTGATGGACGATCTGGAGATCGGCGAGAAGTACTACGATTATGCGCTGCCCTGGGAAAAGATCGACGCGTCCCAGTTCAAGAGTTACGGACAGACGACGGGAGCCATCCCGGCGCTGCGCACGGCGAGCAACGCGCGGATGGCGAAGGATCCCGGGTTCAAGAAAATCCTGGCGGACGTCAAGGAGTACCGTGACAGCGAGCCCAACCGGAACCGGGTCAGCCTGAAGGAGAAGGAAGCAGGTGATTCCAAGGGCGGGAACAAGACGGCGGCCACCGGCACTCGCGACTCAGGTAACGGCAAGAACAAGGGCAAGGGCTCCGAAAAATCAGCGTCCAAATCGGGGCCGGATGGGGAATCTGACAACGAGCCGGGCGAGACGAACGGCGAGGAAACTGATATCGCCGATGATTTTGTGCTTCAGGAGTCAATCCGTATCGCTGCCAACTACACCCAGTTGATCAGCAAGAAGTCCCTGACGGAAGCGCGCCTGCTGGGCGTCGGCCCGTCAAAGTTGCTGGCGAGTGAGTCGAAACTGGATTCAAAGACCAGTACCAAGGTCGAGCCGAAGGCGACATCGCCCGAGAAGCCGACCAGGCCACATCAGCGGCCGGCAGCCTCGGGTGCCATCTTGATCAAGGACGAGGCGAAGATCAAGGACGAGGCGAAGATCAAAGAGGAGGCGAAAGGGGCAGCGAAACCGTAAAGGTCGAGCCGGACCCGTACCGGCTGGCGACAGTGAGTTTGCCTCCCATGCTGGTGATGATCCCGTAGCAGATCGCAAGACCAAGCCCGGTGCCCTCACCGGGCTGTTTTGTTGTGAAGAACGGGTCGAAGATTTTCGCGAGGTCCGTGGGCTTGATGCCTTCTCCGGTGTCTGAAACCTCGATCAAGACATTTTGTCTTTTCGAGTCGTTGTTTATCGCGATCGTCAGGTCACCGCCAGCAGGCATCGCCTGGATGGCGTTTTGCACCAGGTTCAACATCACCTGGATGATCTGGTTCTTGTCGCCGAGGATGAACTTTTCCTTCGCGGCGAAATTCTCGCGAATATGGATATTTTGTTTTTGCTTGACGTTGATGCGGGCGAATCGCAATGCGGATTCGACTGCTTCCTGGGCGTCGATCCTCGAGAGTTTGGCGGAGGCTGGCTGGGACTCTGATCCGGGCTGTACCCGCGCGAAGTCCAGTAGTCCCTGGACTATCTGTTTGCAGCGTTGCGCGGCAGCCTCGATTTCCTGCACGTCAGAATAGTGCGGACTGTCCTTTGGCATTTCACGCAGCAGCATCTGCGAGAAGATCATGATGCCGCCCAGCGGATTGTTGATCTCATGCGCGATGCCTCCCGCCAGAAGGCCGATGGACGCGAGTTTCTCACTTTGAATCAGACGGTTCTGCATCATTGCCGCCTCGGTGCGGTCGCGGTATATATGCACGGCCGCGGCTTCTCCACCGACTCCGGCAGACGGATGCGCGGGTGATTTCGTGAGTGGCTGCGAGCTCACCTCGAAGACCCGCGACGGTACGACATCAGCCAGCGGGAACTGGTGCGGCATTGATTGCTTGAGAGTGTCCTTGAGTTTGCAACCAGGGCAAGGTTTCGCGCGTCCGGCCAATGCCTGGTGGCATTTCATCCCGACAACCTTGCGGACTTCAACGCCAGCCATTTTCGCGGCCGCGACGTTTGCCTTCTGGATGACGTAATCCGTTCCGATGATCATCAGGGGGTCAATCAACGCGTCGAGCGTTGCTACCCACTGCCGTTTCAATTCCTCGACGAAGTGAAGGGTGTCCTCGAGGCTGTTTTTACCGGTTTTCTTCGTCACGGCACCGCCCTCGTAAAAGATCAATAATTTCATTGTACTACCGTGTGGGTGCATCCGCCATACCCGGACGCCAACGGTCAATTTTCGCGGGGGCTTAATTTTGAGACTGGAATGGCCGATGAGGGGAGCGATTTCAGGAGGTTGCTTTGGATCGCGGCCATGCACCGAAAACCATCGCGGATGAACTCGTCTCGCGCGCGCGCCTGGGCGTTTGCGTGGCCATGGCGGTCCTGCTTGCCGCGTGCAGTGGCGCGTCCCCGTACCAGCCTTCGTACGGCGTTGGTGGCAAGTCCAGCGGCGGCAAACTCCCTGACGGAGGCCTGCCCGACGACGGATCCCAGGGCAACGCGTCGGGTGACAATCTGCAAGGATCCGCAGTTTACGCGGGCAACGGGAACCTGTCTGTCGCTGACGACACGCTCGGCAGTGACTTGAACGACTATCCCGTGAGCAATTCAAATCTTTCGGCCGAGGTGCGTTCCGCGGTTTTCACGCTGAATTCCGCGGGAGCCAGTCTTGGCGGCAATCCCCGCGATGAAGTCAGGGACGGTTTTCAGAAAGTGAACCGGCAGAGCGTCTACAGCATCGCCAAGTCAGCGACATGGCCCGCGGGGGATGTCAATTACTCCAATCATTCTTATCTTGTTTTCGCGAAATCTTTCACCAGCGGTGGTGTGACTTACGTCGCCAACAAACCATTTCCCGTCTTCCCGACGAAACAAGCCGCGGCTCGTGATTTCGGCCCGCTTGCCACCGGAGGGAGCGCCCGTTATGCCGTCACATTCACCAACGGCGTCGTCGCAGATTATGTCGTATCGCGTGCAGTCTCAGCGGATCTCCCCGGATGCAATTCCGGCGTGTTCGGCGCAGTAAGCACGCGTTTGCGCGACGCCGTCAATACGATCGGGATCCGCATCGCGGTGACCTTGCGAGGTTCGTCAGATGTTTACAACCGGTTCCCGGCGACCAGCATGGTGTTCGTCAACGACTTCCGCAATGGCGGCCAGATTCCGGCGATCGCGACGTGTTCGCCGTCTTACAACGACAAGAAGAAGAACCTTGCCTACTTGTCCCTTGCGTACTCTCTTTTGAGTTCGCGGTGACATCCGGCGTTGGTGACGGGGAAATGCGTGACGAACGATTCGGGGGAGGTTTTGCGATGACGGTCCGGGGACGAATTAAAAAACTCGAGCGTGCCAAATATTGGGCAGCGCCTGTTGCGGCGGCCAGTCTGATGATGACTGCCTGCGCGGGCAGTCCTCCCTCCGCGGGATCCGGTCCCGCCGGCCCGGCGACGTCGTCTGACGCGATGAATGTCTCAGACATTTGCGCTGCGGCGGCCCAGACAAAAATTGCCTCAGCCGGCGGGGACGCGAAGGGGATCAAGATCCTTTGCCAATACCGTGACGGTATCGCGGACAAGGACAAGTCGTACTTCTACGACACGGCAGGCGCAGATTATACGCCTTATTTCGGCAACGAGACCCTGGGCGACAAATACACCCAGTCCACGGAGGGGGCCAACAAGGTCTACTCTTTCTCGATGTACACGGGAGTTCTCGCGAAGGGCCAGAAGCCGGCTGACGTGGCGGATGTGATCCGGTTGCAGCTCTTCTACCCGACTGAGTTCAAGGCCAATGGATTCAAGACGGACGCGGCCGTGACTTACTCCCCGAAGAACGTGACTCCCGGGAATTTTTCCTCGCTGGATTACGATTACTACAAGAACGCCGTCGGTAACGAGCGGCCGAAACTGGATTACTCCAGCAAGGTGACCTTCTTTGACTTCGGATCCGCGGGGATCGCGGTTGTCGACAACCTGACCGCGGAGAGGAATGGCAGCGGGGTCAAGGATCTCGATGGTGTTGTGCTGATTTACGCGAAAGGCGGGGACACATACGTGGTCGGACGTTCCAGCCAGACGGTGCGGGCCCAGCAGCAGGATTACGCGGCGGTCGAAAAGAGCGCGAAAGACACCATGAAGGAGCAAGTCCAGCGTGATTTCGACAATTACGCAAACGCGGCGAAAGCCGCATCGATCATGGCTGGCAAAAAGAAATGAGCCGGCCGCGCGCGCAGCAGGCGGTTGTCGCGCTGGATGGCGTGACCAAGAGCTTTGAGCTCGGCCGCTCGACCATTGGCGCGTTGCAGGGGGTCTCGTTGCGGGCTTTGTCCGGACAGATGACAGCCCTTGTCGGGCCGTCTGGATCGGGAAAAACGACGATCCTCAATCTGGTCGGGGCGTTGGATCATCCGAGTGCTGGCAGCGTCACGGTCGCGGGGCAGGACTTGAACGTGCTTGGTTCAGACGAGCTGGCCGATTTCCGCAACCGGACAGTCGGTTTCGTGTTCCAGAACTTCAACCTGATTCCGGTGCTCACGACGCTGGAAAACGTCATGCTGCCGACACAGATCGGCCGGTCGGAGGAGTCCGAGCAGGTCCTCGTGGAACGCGCGTGCCAGTTGCTGGACCGGGTTGGTCTCGCGGCGCAGATGAACCAGCCGGTGAACCGCCTCTCCGGCGGACAGATGCAGCGCGTCAGCGTGGCGCGCGCCCTCATGAACCAGCCAAAGGTGATCCTCGCGGACGAGCCGACGGCAAACCTCGATCACGGGACTTCCGAGAAGGTCCTCGAATTGCTGCGCGCGCTCTGCGCCGAGGAGGATGCGGCTGTCCTCGTCGCGACACACGATCCCGCCGTGCTGCCCTATTGCCGCACGATCATCCGCATGAAGGACGGAGTCATTGTTGGGACTGAAGATACTCGCGCGTGAAAACCCGGTCCGGGATCTTCTTTTTCGCCATGCTGTCGGTGGTCCAGATGCTGAACTTGCCTTTGGTCACGTTGTCATCCATGCGCAACTGGTCAGGGCGCATCTCGCCGGCGAGCTCCTTGCGCGAGATCACCGTCAAGGTCTTCAGCAATTTTCCCGAGACCCCGTAGAACCGCGCCATCACCGGAAACGAGTCAGCAGGGCGGACGTAATAATGGATCTTGGCGTAGGGGGCGTCGTCGCTGATGGCCGTGAGCTCGAGTCTGGTCGCGGCCGCGTTGTCCACGGTCTCGGTTCCGGTGATCTTCGGCTCGTATTCCTTTTCGGTATCAATCTGGAACAGGTCAGCTACCGCGAACGCACTGTTTCCGATCAACTCGCGGCGCGAGATCGGGACGACGCGTTTGGAGTCGGGCAGGGTCGAGAAGTAATTCCTTCCGAGGGCAAGCATGCGACGGCCCCGTTCCTCGGCAGGCGCGATGAACTCCGAGTACGATCTGCGGCCCGTTGATGCCAGGATTTTCATGGTGTAACTGGACGATTTGGCTGCACTTGTCGTGTCCAGCTTGACTTTCATCTCGCTGGTCTCCGGGGCGCGGATCTCCTCGGCCCGGCGCATGATGGCGCGCGGGTCCGTATTTGATGGCGCTCCGGACGCCAGCGTTGACAAAGCCGTGACGGATGCGAAGACGCAGACGCCGATAGTCGTGCGGGATTTGATGATCATCAGATTTGTCCCCTGAAAGCCTTGACTGGTTCGACGCTGGCGGCTTTTTGCGCCGGCGCCAGTGATGCCAACACACAAACGACCACGGATCCCGCGAGGATGGCCAAGGAAAGGGTCGCGCTGACCTGCGGGTACAGCATGTAGACCCCACTGCTGAATGGCGATTGCAGGGGAATCCCGATCAACCCCATACCGGCCACGACCCCGTTGCCCGCGACCACGCCGGCAATTCCACCGATGAGTCCGATCATGGCTCCCTCGACGCAGAACAGGACGCGGATGTCGCGTGCCCGTGCGCCGATCGCCATCATGGTTCCAATCTCGACAGTCCTCTCGGCGACGAGAAGGAAAATGATGTTGAGCACGGACAGCGCGGAGGACATGAAAAGAAGAAATGAAATGAGGCCGACAACGGAATTCCAGATCATCTCGATGCGCCGGATGATCACGTCAATTTCCCACCAGCCTTTGAGTTCCAGTTTCTGGGCCGCGACGGAACCCGCGCGGTCCATCACCCAGGCGTCGGCCTTGTCTGGATCATGCAGGCGGATGGTTGCCTCGGTGATCCGTCCTGGCAGTCGCAAAAGTTGTTGCGCGTAGTCCAGGCGGACGTAAACCGCTCGTTTCGAGAAACTCGGCAGCGGAACGTCGATGATTCCGCGGACGACTGCGTCGACGCCGTTCAGTCCACCGGTGACGGTTGTCGTCATCAGGGTCACTTCATCGCCCAACTTCAGTTTGAGCATTTCGGCAAGGCCGCGTCCAATCACGACCGCCGTTTTTTCGCGGGAGTTGATGAATTCCCCCTGGTCCAGTGTGCCCGGTCGCGTGGGATTGAACAGCGCCGGGGAGACGCGCAATTCATGTTCCGGATGGACGGCCGTGCCCAGGAAGTAGCGGGTCTGGTCGCCGGCGGAGATGATGCCCTCGAAGTTGAGGCGCGGGGCGACGGCCGCGACGGCCGGATCGCGCACGATGGAGGACATGAGCGGGCTGTTTTCCTCGAAGGTCAGGGACTCGCTCAGGGTTTCACTGTCCTTCAAAAATCCCTCGGCATGGATTTGCGCGTGGCCGAGTCCCGTGTCGCAAGCCGCCTTGGCCCACAGGTTGATGGCCGCGGTGGAATAACGGCTGGTGACAATGGTCACGCCCGAAGACAGCATCACGGTCGCGATAGTCAGCAGAGTCCGGCGCCTGTTGCGCACGAGGGAGCGGAAACCATACTTGATGGAAAACCGGAGGAACCTCTGGTCGACCGTTTTGCCCTGAGAGCGTTTATTCAAGGGGCTGGCATCCATGTCCATGGAGTCTTCCTCGCGGTTCATTGCTCAGGGCCTGGTTACATTATACAGTGCCTCGATTTCCGTCGCGCCCATGGGCCAGTTGAACACATAGACTTCATCAATATACCCGGCAAAGTAGCGCGAGTGATCCCCGGTTCCGGCCGCCACCGGTCCTGTACCCAGAGTCAAGGGTCCGTTGATCGTGGCGAGGGTTGTGTTGACCGCGGACGTTTGCGCGCCATTCTTGTAAAACCTCCAGACCCCGCCGCCATAAGTGAGGACATGATGCTCCCACGTATAGATGCCGCTCATGGTTGCCGAGGCGGAATAATCGGTGCCCCATCCCCACATGGTGTACGAGGTTCCGCTGATGAAAGTCCCGAACAGCCCGAGGTTACCCGCGGAGCCCCACGCCGCGATGATCTTGGCGTCGTTGTAGCTCGACGACCGGGGCATGACCCAGTACGCGAGCGTGCGGGCGGCTGTGCCAGAGATTCCCAGGTTGTTGGTCGTGTAACCCCACTGGCTGGAACCGTCAAAACTTTGCGCGCGGTAGGCGACGCCGAAACGGTCGGTCCCGCTTGGCGTCGTGGATGTCGAAGGTTGCGGGATGAAGGCGTTGGCGTTGCTCGACGCGTCGTTGTTGGATCCGTTGAACGGGAGGTAGACCACGGGCGTTGCCAGATAGACCCCGGCGGGGCGATACGCTACGCGGCCACCCGTTGACGCGATGGCAACGACGTTCACGTAGTAGATCCCGGAGGTCAATGAGCCACCCGTGATATTCACCGAATTGTTGGCCGATCCGCTCGGTAACTGATAAGTGGTCAGGGATCTCCCGGCTTCGACATTCGCGACCGACTGAAACGATCCGTAAGATGGCTTGTCGCTGGACAGGTAAACCATGTAGGTCACTGACGCGCCGGTTGGTTCCGCGGCGGCCTTGTGCGTAAGACTGAGGGTTGTTCCATTGGCGGTTGTGATTTGCAACTCATCGGAACTCAGGGTTGGCGGAGACCCCGCGCAATTGGCGCCATAGACCGTGTATCCACTGTCGCAAGTCCACGCGCAGGTGCTGCTTGTCGCGTTGGTCGAGGAGTAACTCGCGTGCGCCGGCAGGGTGTTGGTGCATGACTGACGGACGCCGTTTCCGGTCGAGTAGTATCCTGTGCCGGCATTGGAGCATGTGTTGCCAGACCAGTAAGTTCCAGCGGCGCAAGTGACGCACGCGCTGCCCCAGTACCCGGTGGCGCAGTTATAGTCGCAGTAGGCCGACGTGGCCCTCGTGTTGGTGAAGGCTGCGTTGGCCGGGATATTGTTGCATACGTAGCGCAAGCCATCGCCATTCGCGTAATATCCCAGACCGGCCTCCGCGCATGAGGATGCCGGTGTGTTCCACCAGGTGCCCGCCGCGCAGGCGACGCATGAAGTTCCGTAATAATTGGCATTGCAAATATACGCACAGTCGATCGATGTGGCGGTCTGGCTGGTGAAGGCAGAATTTTCAGGCTTGGCGTTGCAAGTCCGGCGCACGCCATCGCCGGTTGCGTAATATCCGGAGCCCGCGTTCACGCAAGACGCGGTGTTCGTGTCCCAATAGGTCCCGGCGGCGCATGCGACACAGGAAGTTCCGTAATAATTGGCATTGCAAATATACGCACAGTCGATCGATGTGGCGGTCTGGCTGGTGAAGGCAGAATTTTCTGGCTTGGCGTTGCAAGTCCGGCGCACGCCATCACCGTTGGCGTAATACCCGAGGCCCGCGTTGACGCAAGACGCGGTGTTCGTGTCCCAATACGTCCCGGCGGCGCACGCGACGCAGGAATTTCCGTAATAATTGGCATTGCAAATATACGCGCAGTCTATCGATGTGGCGGTCTGGCTGGTGAAGACAGAATTTTGTGGCTTGGCGCTGCAATTGCGGCGTACGCCATCACCGTTGGCGAAATACCCAAGGCCCGCGTTGACGCAAGACGCGGTGTTCGTGTCCCAAACCGTACCGGCAGCGCACGCGACGCAAGAATTTCCGTAATAATTGGCATTGCAAATATACGCGCAGTCTGTCGATGTGGCGGTCTGGCTGGTGAATACGGAGTTTTCGGGCTTGGTATTGCAAGTGCGACGTACGCCATCACCGTTGGCGTAATACCCGGAGCCCGCGTTGACGCAAGACGCGGTGTTCGTGTCCCAATAGGTCCCGGCGGCGCATGCGACACAGGAAGTTCCGTAATAATTGGCATTGCAAATATACGCACAGTCGATCGATGTGGCGGTCTGGCTGGTGAAGGCAGAATTTTCAGGCTTGGCGTTGCAAGTCCGGCGCACGCCATCACCGTTGGCGTAATACCCGAGGCCCGCGTTGACGCAAGACGCGGTATTCGTGTCCCAATACGTCCCGGCGGCGCATGCGACACAGTCGGGTCCGTATTTTCCCGCAGCGCAGAGTCGCGCGAGATTTTGCCAGTCAGATTTCGCGGAACGCCCGTCATTGGCAACGCAAGACATCGAGGCCTCGATCAACCCGGTGATCCCGGGCGTGACGGGCGCGGAAATCGATTGGTCCGCGGATGCGGAGTTGGGGCCATTGCTCGAGGACCACACGATGGTACCGCGGTCCTTGTCCCTTGCCGACAAGGTGCATGAAGTTGTCGCGACGGATTCAGACAATCGGGCCTGGGCGGTGGCGGTGCGGGCCGCGCTGGAGAATGAGAGCGTGAAGGAAGCGAATGTCAAGGGACGAAGTGCCTCGGTCGTGGCAATGCTTTCCTGGGGAACGATGCCGGTTGTCGCGACGACTGCGATGCCGGTATTGTTCGTGATGGGTTCCGAGGCCTTTGCCTCGACTTTCTCCGTGACAGGATTTTCCATCACGACGGTTTGGAACGCGCCAAAGTACATCGTGTCGAAAGTGGCCAGTCCATTTTCAACCTGGATTTCAGTGCGCGGAATGAGAACCGTGCGCAGTTCTTTCGCGACCGGATCCCAGACCTTGGCGAGGATCGCGACGCGCTCGCTGGCGTCCCCGAGGCCGAGCAACGAGCTGACTGCCAGGCTGGCTGTCAGTCTGAGTTCCAGGGCAACGCCAGATGGCAATGGCAGCGACAGTGACATCGGGGTCTTCAACTCGGCGTCCGTTGACGGCCGGATGATCGCCGCCGCGCCGGCCGCCGCGATGGAGTTGGACATGGTGAGCCCGAGGTCCGCAAGGGCTGAGGAGGACGAAAGGTCGCTGCCGTGTTCGACATAGATGTCAGCGGCAATACTGAGGGCGCCCGGGGGAAAGACAACCGCGGTGCCCGCGATGGCCCCGCTCGAGGCGGCGAGTGCCTGGGCATACGAGGCATTCGGATCGAACGCGCCTGAGACGCGGCCACTGGCCTCGACGGCGCTGGTCAGGACGGCTGCCCCGCCGGCACCTTCCGGAAGGCGAATGGCCGCGGTTGTGCTGTACGGCGTCTGAAAGCAGCCGGAAACGGACGCGACAGTCAGGGCAAAGAACGCGAAATTTTGAAATCTTTGTTGCCTGCGCACTGGAGCTCTCGCCAAGATTCTTTCAAGAAGTATCGGAGCGCCGGGGAAATAATTGACCAGGACGACTTCCCGGGGATCTTCTGGTTTTTGTAATCAGGTCAGCTGGTTACGGGTGGGGTTCCGGCGGTTTTATTCCTTGCGGCGGTCGCTACACTTGGTTACAGTTTCAAAAAAGACAGAAAAACCAGAAATTTCGGACCGTACCGCTGAGGGGGATTCGCTGTGACCGACGCCGCATCGCCATCCGTTATCAATCTGAATCCGGACGAAATTGAAAAAAGGGTGATCCAGGTCATCGCCGATTCGCTGTGCGTGGATACAGACGCCATCACGCCTCAATCGAGTCTGATGCGGGATCTCGGTGCCGAGTCGATCGATTTCCTCGACATCATGTTCAGGCTCGAAAAGGAATTCGGTATCAAGATCCCTCAGCGCGAGATCGAGCGCATGGCCCGTGGCGGCCTGGCGCCCGAGGAATTTGAGATCAACGGAGTCCTTCAGACAAAGGGCGCTGAGCGCATGCGCGCCCTGTTGCCGGAACTGAACCCGGAAGAATTGCGCGGGGGCCTCGCGTTGCGGGAGCTGCCATCTCTTTTCACCGTAGAAGTATTTGTGAACATCGTTAAGCGCAAGGTCGCCGGCGGCGAGCTGGATTCCTTCATCAACGCTGGTGCCAGCACGGGTGCTTCAACCGATGGGCTTCTTCTACGTTGATCGCATCCACGAGTACGAACCGGGAAGGTTCATCCGTGGTATCAAGAACGTCACGCGCAACGAGCCATTTTTTTACTGGCTGCCGGATGGCCGTCGCGTTTTGAGTCCGACGGTCATCTCCGAGGCCGCTGCACAGTTGGCTTCGTGGCTGAAGATGGTCGGCGCCGATTTCAAGAAACGCCCTGTCTTGTTGGCTGACGAGCTGACGGTCTACACAGGCGTCGCCGAACCGGGCGACCAGATCGAGATGTTGGTCGAAATCATCGACCAGGACGAGGATGTCGTCGTGACTCGCAGCCGCGCCTGCGTTCGTGGCAAGCCGGTCCAGATCAGCACATGCGGTCGCGGGTATTTGCTGCCCATGCAGGATTTCGACGATCCGGAGAATCCTCGGCGCATGTTCAATCGCCTGTACCGGCCGGACCTGAAGGACGTGAAGGCGTCCGTCGACCTGTCGGAAGCGCGCGGATTGAAAGCGATCGCGGGAGCGTCCACGTTTGAGTCGCTGCGCCTTGTCGATGGTATCGTGCGCCACGAGCCCGGGCGGCAAGTGATCTCATACAAGAACTGCGCTTCGTCCGAGGCTTATTTCCGCGATCATTTCCCGCGCAAACCGGTGGTCCCTGGTGTCCTGATGCTCAGCGTCGTCGGCGAGACATGCCAGTATCTTGTCAAGGACGAGATCGACGCTCCGGTCCGCGGTCGTGCCCTGATTCCGACGTGGGTGCGCAACGTGCGCTTGCGGAAGTTTGTCGAGCCGGGCGACCAGTTCGTGGTCAAAGTGGACGTCAAGAGTGGCGACGCGACGAGGCACAACTCGGATCTTGTCGTTCAGGCCGTCGCGACAGCCAATGGCCAGAGGGTGATGCAGGCGGAACTCGGATACCGGACGATGTTCGCGACGGACATCGCCCATGGCCACGAGTGGGTGGCGCCCGCGCCGCCGGTCGAAGTGGCTGGTGAGGTGAACCTGTGACGCGGCGTGTGGTCGTGACTGGAATCGGCGCCGTATCGCCGCAGGGCAACGACCGCGAGTCGACCTGGGCCGGAGTGTGCGCCGGAAAGAGCGGGGCCGGGGCGATCACGCAATTCGAGGCGTCGACCTGGCCGGTAAAGTTCGCGTGTGAAGTTCGTGGATTCAAGTTGCCCGATGGCGCTTGCCTGCCGCAGCACGAGAAGTATTTGAACCGGCCGTCTGAATTTGGCGTGGCCGCGGCGTTGGAGGCGATCAAAGACAGTGGTCTCCTCAAAGATGGCCATGTCGATTGTGACCCGGATTTTTTTGGCGTGAGCGTCGGTGCCGGAATCGGCGCGGTCAGCCCGAAAGAGCTGGCCATGATGCTGCGATCCCTGGCAATCGAAGGCAACTTCGAGGAACTGGGTCGTGTGGTCCAGCAACAGGCTGAATCACGCATTTTCCTGCGCAATCATCCTGGGACGCTCGCATACTTGTTGTCGGCGCGATGGAACGCGCGAGGTCCGGTAACGACAGTTCACACGGCGTGCGCCTCCAGTGGGCAATCGATCGGTCAGGCGTTGTTGCAAATCCAGCGGGGCGAGGCGGACGTGATCCTGGCCGGCGGGGCGGACTCGCTGGCGGGGGAGTTGTTGCTGGCGGGATTTTGCTTGCTGGGCGCTCTCAGCCGGCGCAATGACGCGCCAGAGAAAGCCTCGCGCCCGTTTGACCGCGACCGCGACGGATTCGTCGCCAGCGAGGGCGCGGCGATGCTGGTTCTCGAGGAACGTGAACGGGCCATCGCGCGCGGGGCGCGGATTTATGCTGAAGTTTCTGGT
>Ga0214921_10001515_pt1 | contig 39462 bp, 36 predicted proteins | sample LL1505_MetaG_FD_177992 | JGI IMG/M metagenome (GOLD analysis project Ga0214921, IMG submission 177992) | Freshwater microbial communities from Lake Lanier, Atlanta, Georgia, United States - LL-1505 | ecosystem: Environmental > Aquatic > Freshwater > Lake | place: USA: Georgia | collected...
GGGGAGGAGCATCATGCACAAGAAACAGTGAACTTCAAAAAAAGTTCAAAATATAATCCTAAAAAAATCTCCTATCTCGGCCCCAGCTTGATAAGATAAAGGCAGTGAAATGTGATTATTAAGCGATGCCAAAAGAAAAAAAACAGCGCAGGCTTATCCTGCATATAGGCACAGAGAAAACTGGAAGCACCTCAATACAAGTCTTTCTGCGCATCAACCAAAAGCGCCTGGCGGAAGGCGGGGTGGGAGTGCCTAGCGAGCTGGGAGACACATTGCACTTCCGATTACAGTTGCTAGCAAATGACGAAGATACAAACGACGATTTTATAATGAATCTCAAACTGCACTTAAACAAGGAACTCAGAGCAAAGACCCTAAGTGAATGGAGAAATCAACTCTATCAAGAAGTGGAATCAAGCGTAGCGCAAACTTGGATAATTTCTTGCGAAACCCTGCATAGCAGGCTACTTAAAGATTCCGAGCTGGTGCGATTAAAGAAAATACTTTCACCATTATTTGATAGAATTGATGTATTAGTATATCTAAGGGAGCCACTAAGTATGGTAACGTCACGGCTTACCGAAAATGCCAAAAGCGCAATACCTGTAGTTATACCTGAACCAGTTGCAAATCAAGAATTTGACATAGCTGATCACCAGGCAACATTGCAGCGATGGGAATCTGCTATGGGTCCTGGAAAACTGATAGTTCGTATTTTCGAATCAGAGTCATTGGTGGGAGGTAATGTTATTAACGATTTCATGGAAGCATGCGGGCTTGAACAAGAAAATTACTTGATCCCACGCCATCAGAATCCCTCCCTCTCAAGATATGGCCTTAAATTAACTGAGGAAATCAACAGGCACGTACCCCGTAGATGGATTGATGGCACCCTAATAAAAAGTAGGTGGCAACTAATGTGTCATATAATGCTACAGCTTCGTGGCGGGGCCAGCTATATCCCAAGCCCCGAAGATATAAAAAAATACGATCAATTTTATGAGGAACGCAATGAATGGGTTAGGTGTAACTACTTCCCCGAAAAAGAAAAACTATTTAAGAAGACTTGGCAAGCTTCATTGTTAACAAACAAAGCCGAGGAGGAAGCCACAAACTTGGCTCGAACGGCAAAGCTAATAGCAAATATATGGCTAACAAAAACGGCACAAGTTAATCAGTTAGAAGCTCAAGTGGCATATCTTAAAGATTGTCTTAAAACTCAGAATCCAAAACTAAATATTGATGATCTGCAGAAATCTGGACCATCCCACTGCTGGCAGGATTACCTAGAACGCTAATGCCTATTTATCGTTTAAATCAACCCTTAAAACTTGAATCAGATAAAACACTTTCACCCGTGGATATAGCTTATACAATAAGTGGTAATCCGAATACAGATGGATCAAATGTAATAGTTATTTGCCATACCCTTACCGGCGGCATTCAGATAAAGTCGTCAAGTAAGTGGTGGTTTGTTGGCCCAGGAAAACTAATCGATACGGATTATTTTTGTGTGATTGCAATGGCCGCATTGGGAAGTTGGCATGGGGGGTCAAGTCCCTGTTGGAGGGAAAACAAAATGGAGGAGCCATTGGGTGTCGATTTCCCAACTGTGAGTGTTATTGATTCGGTTCGGGCCCATCATCAGCTTTTAACTCATTTAGGAATATGCCATGCACGTGCAGTGATAGGAGGAAGTTTTGGGGGATTCTTTTCATATGCATGGTTGGCACTGTACCCAGAAATGTTTGATCTAGCGTTAATTTTCCAATCAGCACTACGTTGTAGTGCACACACAATGGCATTCTTCTCGCTCGCTAAAGAACTAATTTGTTCTGATCCTGCATGGAATATGGGTAAATACAACAAAGAAGCAATAAGCGACATGGTTGGAATACGACAGTTACTAGCACTAAATAGATTAATACAACTCAGTCATGCAAGGTTTGAAGAGCTTTTTCCAGCCGAATACCGTCAGAACAATGAAAATATAAGCTCTCACTTTAGCCTCAAAAACTCAAAGATTGATGAGTTCATGCTGAGTGCACCAAAATCCCTTCAGGGATTAGATCCAAATTCATTTCTGTGCCTAATGCAATCTAGTACAATCTTTAACCTTGAAAAGAGCGTGCCAAACCTATGGCAGCGATGGAAAAAAATGAAAACCCATCTTGTTCAGATCCCCTGTGCCCAAGATTGGCGCTATCCTGTGTCTGGAATGCTAGATATTCATCGAAAGGCTAAGCAAACTGGGCTGAATTCTCATCTTTATGTAACACGTTCTCCCTATGGCCATGGCTCATTTTTGCACGATCACGCATCACTTAAACCATTGCTTCCGCTTCTGCACGAGCTTTTGTATTCTAAGTAATAGGTAAACTCAATCAGCTTAGCGGGTTCGGTAAATTTGTAGTAGTATGCAAAATATCAATACTAACAAATTTTTTAGAGACATGGATTCCTCTCACGCGAGCAACCTGGGTAGGAGCGAGAGTGATGTGTTATTTGCCTACATGCCATATCACCGACTCACACATCCAGCCCTTGGAGCAAGTATTCTTAAAACTTGCTTAAATCAACAGGGCATCAGTGCGCGTATTGCATATCTAGGTCTTGATTTTGCTGAACAGATTGGCACAACTTTGTATAACTCATTACTTAATTCAAGAACCCCGCTACTACAAGCTGAGTGGACCTTCGCTAGTGCTGCTTTTGGTGAAGTATTCATTAAAGAACGGGAGGCACAAATCGGAAGGCCCTATCCATGGGCAACCAGAGATATAAAAAAAGCAGCAAACGCTGCAGAAAACTGGATTTTGGAAGTAGTTGATGCGATTGCTTCAAATCCACCACGGATAATTATTTGCAGCTCAATGTTTCAGCAAAATTTAGCCTCGTTAGCAGTGTTGCGTGGCATAAAAGAAAGATGCCCAAACATTATCACAATCATGGGTGGCCCAAATACAGAAGGAATACTTGGTATTGGTCTACTGCGCCGCGCACCATGGCTTGATTACGTATCTTCTGGAGAGGGTGAGGAAACTCTTCCAGAGTTATGTAAATTATTACTGACAGGCTCACAACAAGAAGAACTTCCAGTTGGTGTTAATGGTCAAGCAGATCTTGAAAGATTTAAGGGATTATATGAAATTAATATTAATAGAGCTACATTAACAAATATGAATAACAGCCCAGTTCCATGCTTTGATGATTATTTTTCAGCATTGAAACATACTCAAATCAATATTGAACCTGGACTTCTACTGGAGTCCTCCAGAGGTTGCTGGTGGGGGCAACGAAGCCATTGCACTTTCTGTGGCCTAAACGGAGATGGAATGAATTTTCGTGCCAGAGATCCCAAAAAGATGGCATCTATTGTTTTTAACACAACCAAGAAATATGCAGTAAAAAAAATAGAATTTGTTGACAACATAATTGCAAAAAACTATTTCGAGGAATTTCTACCACTACTTGAGGGTGAGGATCTCTCAATTTTCTATGAAACCAAAGCAGATTTTAGTGAATCTGATGTAAAGAGATTCCGCGATAGTGGCGTGCGATTTATTCAGCCCGGAATTGAATCTCTCTCAACTCCAGTGCTAAAGCTCATGCGTAAAGGCACATCATCAACCCTAAATCTTGAATGCTTGCGTCTTTGCCGTGAATACGGCATTAAACCATCTTGGTCAATACTAAGTGGCTTTCCAGGAGAGCAAGAAATTTGGTACGCTGAAATGCTTAGTATCATGCCAAAATTGTTTCACTTAAGCCCTCCAAATGGTTTTATTCCAATACGATACGACCGCTTCAGCCCTTACCATGATCATCCAGAACAATGGGGGTTAGAATTAGAACCATTTGAGGCATATCTTCATATCTACCCTGATTACCTAGGTCGCCACGACGATGTTGCCTATTTCTTTAAGCGTCGTGGAAGGGATGAACTTAAGGATGATGGTTTAGGTATTTGGAGCCAAACTCACTGGGATTGCAGGCAAACTGTTAAAGTTTGGAAAGAATTCTGGTCGGAAAGAAGTAAAGACGGAGTATCACATCCTGAATTGTATCTCTATCATGATTTAGGATGGAAGATACATGATGACCGCAATCCTCAAGCTCCTGCTTGTGAATATAATGTAAGCGAGCAAATGGCAGAACTACTGATTTACTGTCGACAGAGACGATCGAACAATCTGTTGAGAAAGATTGCCAACACAAATAATCTAACGATTGATAATAACCAACTTGATGATTTACTTCAAGAGGCCCTTGAAAGAGGATGGCTTATTTCTATTGATGATGTTTGGCTTAGCTTAGTACAGATTTTTAATCATCAGCAAGTGCCTATAAAAGACTGGCCAGGTGGTTTAATTCTGCCAACTAAACAGCCTTCAATACCCCATACTGAAGTAGCTCAAGGCAATGTGAAAACAGCCTAGAATTTGACCAACTGAACTCTGATATCAACTGCGACAAACTAGCTGGAGATTCATTTAGCCTCTCAAGCAATCCAGGAAAAATGCTTGAATTATAGAGATAAAACTGACTGGCATCAATTGTGATCATGAGTAAAGTATCAAGCTGAATTGGTGGACATGGAAGAATTTTCAGCAGTTTGTTAAATGCATTTGGCAAATCATCCATACTTGTAAATGAATCACGTCCTAAAACTCTATATCCATTGAGATTCCTGGGTTCAGCAAGGCAAGGAGTAATCAATTGGATTTCTCGTTTTGGCAATGAAATAAGAAACCCCGACATACAGGCAATCGTTCCGCCTGATTGTGTCTGTTGCGAGGCAGTATCTTTACTAAAGCTTCGACCAGCCAAGGCGTGTTGTGATGAAGACTCTGGATATTGTGGTAAAAACCGGATCACACCTCTTTCGAGGGGTGTTAACTCCTTGAATAGTTTTTGATAAGCATATCGAGATCTCATTGAGCAGCGCAATCCCCATGGGCGTTCAGCGGCAGGAGTTTTCAACATGCCACGAATACGTTCAATATGATTTTCAGCAAGCGCTGTTGTGGTAATTGGCCAAAGACCAAATTTTTGATGAAATAAGTTCGCATAATATTCATAGTCAGGTTGGTCTAAGGGATCGGTAGCCCAATACAAAACTCCGTATTGAGAAAGTAAACCACAGGCATTTCCCAAAACTTCAAGTAATGCCTGATAAATTTCCTTACCCTCATTAAAAGGTAAACCAGAATTTTGCAAAGCCTGAGCAGATACACCACAAAAGGAACAGCCACCAGAACAACCTTCACTGAGCTCAATCGCATAAGGGATATGCGTAATTTGAGAAGAGCGGGTGCTGGTGTCTTCCCGAGAATAGCGACCAATCTGTAGATTACGCCAAATCATCCAGCCTCCATGGGATGGATCCAACTGTCTTTGCAGATGTCGAAACTTGGCATCTAAATCTAATGCATCGCGTAGGATTAACGCTTCTAACGAAGGGTTTACATCCTCTGTTATATCTTTTTTAAGTTTGGATGGTAGAAACAAGGAAACATCACACAGCCCCAACATCGGATATACAGATGATAGAACTTGATGTAAGTTATCCTTCAATAAGAGCCTAAAATCAAGGTCACATAAAACTTGATCGCGAAATGCTTTTATCTGGCTCAATCTAGGTAGATCGTTTAAAGCTGTCTGGTAGTTTTGCCAAACATTAGTAATTTTGGTAAAATTCGTTTCCATTGAAAAATGTATTTTGGGGTATCAGTACAGAATTTTACATGCTTAGCAAAGCTTTTGTTGACATTTCATCCCGGAATTCCTATTATGATAAGGCTCAATCCTAGTTAATTCAGATGAGCTCCATCAGCGCTACATTTTCAGCTGCTGGCGAGTGGGGCCTTGCCCTAGACCTGTTAGTTGCACGCTCTGTTTTGGATCCTGTCTTGAGAGCAGAACTACTGGCAAATCCTGAAGTTTGCTGCAAAGCAAATGGAGTTTGCATTCCAGATGGTTTACGCCTAGTGCTCGCCCATCCAGATCAACCAACACTCATTCGCGAAATACCCAGCACATTAGCTGCGGCATCGTTTGAGAAAACAGGTATTACTCCTCAGCTAAGGGAACCTGTTGTTTATAATGGCACAACAGAATATACTGAATCAACTACATCTATGGAGGTTGATGCAGCTAATGCAGGGGCTGGTGAAACTACCACGACTGCCGAAGCTGAAGCTGAAGTTGTGGTTGTGCTTACTTGATAATCTTATAACTATGTTTTGAAGGTTACTTTGGCTTCATGATCTTAATCTAATTGAATTAATTTTGCAATTTTCAGTTTTATAGCAACACATTCTTCTGGTATTCTTTAAAGCTTTTTTGTGCAGGCTTTAATTCGCGTAAAAGGCTAGTTAACATAGTTTAAAATATTTTGTATCCTATAATCACTAAGGAATTTGCCTTCACGAAACTCCATAGAAAATGTACTAATTGCACCTATTGTATTGTTAAAGAAAAAAAGTTGACAAGTTAACTAAGGATTAACTAGACGGGGTTTGAGCCTTTTGCTAAAATAGAGGAGTGTCCTTTCGATCACTGCCATGAGTACAGCATTTTCAGCCACTGGCGAGTGGGGCCTTGCCCTAGACCTGTTAGTAGCACGCTCAGTTTTGGATCATGCCTTGAGGGCAGAACTTTTGGCAAATCCAGAAGCTTGCTGCAAAGCGAATGGGGTTTCCATTCCAGATGGTTTACGCCTAGTGCTCACCCATCCAGATCAACCAACACTTATTCGCGAAATACCCAGCACATTGGCTGCGGGCTCATTTGAAAAAACAGGCATTACTCCTCAGCTAAGGGAGCCTGTTGTTTACAATGGCACAACAGAATACACTGAAACTAACACAACAACAGTTGCTGAGGCTGAGACGGTTGAAGCTGAGGCCACTACTACTTCCACTACAGCCGAGGCTGAAGCTGAAGTTGTGGTAGTACTTACTTGATAACCTTGCTTCAACTGCATTAACTTTGTAATTTTAGGATCGTAGAATACCAATCGCTTGGTGTTCTACGATTCTTTTTTGTATAAACTCAAAAAGCAACGAAGTTATTCAACAAAAGTTGAAAGATATTTTTGTCTTATTATTATGAAATTTACCTAAAGTTATAACTGAAATAGAAATTCAAAGCCAATCGTCCTTTCTTGAAGAGTTAACATTCAGTATGAGAGATGTAAGTAGCCGCATGTTATCTGGAAGTTAACAAAATAAGGCTTTGAAATCTCTGCTATACTAAAAAAGGAGTTACTTAACTCGATCACTGCCATGACTACAGCATTTTCAGCTACTGAAGGGTGGAGCCTTGCCCTAGATCTGTTAGTTGCACGCTCGGTTTTAGATTCTGCCTTAAGAGCAGAACTTTTGGCAAATCCAGAAGCTTGCTGCAAAGCGAATGGAGTTTGCATTCCGGATGGTTTACGCCTAGTGCTCACCCATCCAGATCAACCAACACTTATTCGCGAAATACCCAGTACATTGGCTGCGGGCTCATTTGAAAAAACGGGCACTACTCCTCAGCTAAGGGAGCCTGTTGTTTACAATGGCACAACAGAATACACTGAGGCTACCACTACAGTTTCTGGTTCTGATGAGAATGAGGGCGATCTTACTGTGGGTACTGCCGATGCCGAAGCTGAGACTGAAACCTCAGTTGAAGCTGTGGTAGTGCTTACTTGAAAATCATTTAGCCAGGGCTGCATTGCGGCCCTGGCTAAATGATTATTACTTTTTATATGTTAATGATACAAGAATAAAGAATACTGCGAAGGAAGCAATTAAAACAGTTAATCCTATAGTAACTTGTGTAGCAGCAAAAATTAGATGAAAAGCAAATATAATGGCAACAACCAACAGAACTGTTAAAAGCCATCCTATTGGATGATTTGGAGAAATACCAATGCCATGACGTTTAGGGCCGAACCAAATGGGTCTTGTCATATTAATTTGATGAAGAGGAAAATTAATTTACTATTATGATGGATTTTTTAGCTGTATCAATATGATCCTCATCAAAGATACCCTGATCAAACAGCTGATTCAACGTAATAGAGGTATATAGGCTATCAACCCCTCTCTGTGAACGTTTAGCACAGATCTCACTAACAGTTAGGGAGCCATTTTGAAGATATTCAGCAAATTCACCGGCATATGAAACTCCCGGCAAAGATAAACTATACCCATTTTTTGTTGCAATTAATGTAGAGTCATCTTTTGACGAGAATACTATGCCTCGATAGGGTATCAACGCGTCATCAGCACATAATGTATTGTTCAAGCACGAATCAAGCATCTTATGAATCAATGGGTCAATGTCATCAACAGAACTGAAATTAGATTCACCAAGCACTCTGTAGCCCAGAGGCCACCGCTCACTGGCATTACAAGGGGTAATTATTTTGAGGCTCTGTTGTACAAGATTGATAAGGAAACCGCTTACACATGCTATTGATCCTGTAAATTCAAGATTATGATGAATTTGAATAGGCTTTTGGCTAGAGTTGCGTTGAATAACAAGATCTCTTACTCTTCCAGAAGTGGCTTTTGGGGACAAGCGATCATCATATTGGGGTATAAGTTCACAAAGAAAAAGTTCTTCAGGAGAAAAATACTCATGAATGGCATCAAAATCACCAGAACGGATCATTGAACATCTCTGTACAAAGGCGTTGCGATTTTTTGTATGCTCTAACAGCGCTCTCATTCGAGGAGCATGCTTCATTACTTGTGCAGTAGTTGTTTGGGGCCAATAACCCAAAATGGTATGAAATTCCTCCAGAAACCACTCGTATTCTGGATGATCAAAAGGATCAGTAGCCCAGTAACAAAAACCATGCTGGGCAGACTCAATTCCACAAACTGAACGAAATGTTTCTAACAACTTACGCCAAACAGCCTCTGTATACGGAGTGAGTTCAACAGGTTTTTGAAATTTTTCTGCATCTACACCGCAAAACCAACAACCAACTGTGCAACCTTGAGTTAACTCGATTGAAAAAGGCGCATGAACTAATTTAGAATGTTTTTTTGGTCCATCTCGCCAAAGAGTTGAACCAATCATACGCTTACGCCATTGGTTCCAGCGTAGATGCATTGGATGAGAATCACGGATCTCAACGCAATGACTCCTCTTGGAGTTGATGAAATTTCTATATTGCTCAACTAAAACTGGTGTACCTGAATGACCACTGGAATACTGTTTTGCAAGTTCAGGGTCGCTCAGTATCTGCAATGAAATTGGATCAATGTTTAAGCCGCGATCTTTCAAACTTTTTTGTGGGTTATCTTCAAAGTTTTTACGGAAGTGAAAGTCATTCACCCAACGCTCAAGGCCACGCTTTAGTAAGGGAAGTTCACTGTGATAATGGGAGGGATCTCTCCAAAATTCCCAGCTCTGTTTAGTTGAATTGGAGGAGGTTGCTAATGTCATGGCATTGACAAGAGTGGCGAAAGGCTCTTGAGCGAGTTAGCTCAAACCACCTAAAAGGAATAATTCAATTTTACAAGGCTAGGCCAGCTGTGTCAACCATAAGCCATTCCATATATTTCACCAGGGATTGATTGAATATATTTAGGCATTCTAAATTTGTCATAACAACAAATCCAGCCTTAGATTTAGGGCAGAATTGAAGAACGGCATGATACCCAGGATTAGTGCCTGTGTGTAGAAGTACTTTTTCTCTATTAATAGAAGTTAGCAATAAACCATATTGGTAACCATAACAAGAAGGGACTGCAATAAGATCTGATAAACGAACAAGCAATTTTGCACCTTTAGAGTTAGTAAATTTCGGTTGAAGTAGATATGAAATTAACAATCCCATATCAGCGGCAGATGACCATACCCCTGCAGCTGCTTCAATACCCTGAAAATGTCGCCAACCATAAGCCAGAGGCTTTCCTAATGAGTCATGTCCCCAACAAGCAGTACTATCCATGGTTTTTGGGGAAGAACTTGTAGTAGCAGTTAAACCTAAGGGAAAACAAAGCCAACGCTGTAGTAGTTGTTCGAATGGTATTTCTAATCTCCACTCTATTATTTGTTGAATTAGCCAATAGCCCCAAGTGCTGTAGTGATATTCTCCAACAGTTTCTGTTTGATGTAGATGTGATTTATTATTCTGCCAATATTCAGTTGTCCAGAATGGCCTTGAGCCATCTATAGTGCCTAATGTACCTGCCGTGTCTATAAAGCCGGCTCGGTGCGTCAGTAGTTGACCCAAAGTTACTGGAACATTAAGAATATTATGAGGGGGTTGAATTTGCTCATCTAATTTCAATTTACCACGAAGACTCAACTCTAAAACCAGACAAGCTGTTATAAACTTACTTATGGAAGCTAGTTGGAATTTGGTATGTTCATTAATGATAGGTTGATGAATAAATTCTGGTGAACCAATGTATCCAGAGCTAAATGAGGCTACTCTTCCTAATGAATCGCAGCAGGCAATCGCAATACCTTCAGATGTAGTTGATAAATGTAATGCATGAATATGCGATCTGATAGGCTCCCACCAAGGAGTAAGGCCATGGATAGTAGTCACTATTGCGTTTGTAGTATTTTCTTTTGTTGTTCCACTAGGAGACTAATATTTTTCGGCCAACGAGCAGAATAACGATACAATTCAGCCACAGATTGATTAAAAGTTTGTAGAGCACTAATTTGCGCTTCTTCAGCTTGGCCAAGAAGTTGCATAGATTGAACCAATGAAGTTATATCGGCAAGACCAATATTAAAGCGTGCACGATTTGCTTTTAAAGTATTATTTGCCGCTAACAGATTTGCTTTTGCACTCTCTAATGAAAGTTGTGACATTTCATATGTTGAATATGTTCTCTGAACTTGTGCCCGCACAAAAAATTGATAATACTCTGCTTCATTTCTTGAATTTTTAGCTGCAGCCTCTAGGGATTTTGCCTGTGCAGCAGCAACACCCCCATCAAAAATATTCCAACTAATTCCCAGCCCAATTGATTTGAAATCATATTTACTCTCATAATTTACAAGTGAATCTGCTGAGCCCTTGTTATAGATTCCATAGTATATTCCCTGGAGGCTTAATACAGGTAAATACTGACGAATTGCCGATCTGGCGCTCCAAATTGATGCTTGTTCAGATTGTAAATAACTTTGTATTTCCTCTCTTAGCATTAATGCCTCAGATACGGTTTGCTGTAAAGTATCCGGCCATAATGCAGCTTGTTCAAGATTATCTTTAGGTAGCACAATCTTGTCACCTGGTTGATTTAAAGACAAGGACAGAGATGCAGATGCCTGAAAATACTTCTCGTAGAATGAGATTAGTTGATTTAACTGAGCATAAAGTTGTGTTCTTGCTTGCTCAACAGCGCCAATATTTGTAAGGCCTGCCCGCTGCCTCTCCTGAATATAGTTCAGCTCATCAAGATTTAATCTATAAATTCTTTCAAACGAATCTATAAGAGCTTTATTGGCCTGCAGTGTATAGTACGCCTGCTGAATTTGCAATACTGCACTTCGTGCAGTTACATCAAATGCTAATCTTTGTTTCTGCACCAGAGCAGCAGCGGCATTAATTGATGCAGGTAGAGAGGGCTGAAAGAAAGACCAAGTAAGTGTGAAATATGGCGCAAATTGATTGTAGGTATTAGTTGATAGGCTTGCCAATTGATTGTTTGTAATTTGAGTTGTTCCATTAGGATTGACAATTACCTGTTGGAATTGAGTTTCTGAGGATCTAGTTTTAACACTGCCAAGAAAAGGTGGCAGCGAAGTGAGATTAAGACTTGGTAGGAATTGTCTCTTTATGCCAATTAGGGAGTATTCCTGCTCTTGGATAGATGCATATGATGCCGCAAGGAGTTTATTTTGGCTTATTCCTAGCTCTATGCATTCTGCCAATGTTTTACGTACACTATTTTCTTTTAACTGCTGTCTGTACTTTTTAAGTTTTTCAGTTATTGAAATGGCAGCTTCTGGTTTGAAAGGAGCAATAGGTTCTTCTTTTGGAGAAGAAGATGGAACATCATGAGGAGTTGTGTGATTCCCAATTGGTAGTGCTTGAGCAGGTAGTGCCAAAAAAAACAAATATAGGGAACCAAAAGAAAATTGTATTATTTTCATAGTTATGCCGAACTAGATGCAAGAGAAATATTTGAGCTGAATAAATCTACTATATTTGGATTATCAGTTGTAGCAGCGAGGATTATTTTATTTTCCAAACAATGCAATATTATGTTTTTTGTTAAATCCTGTGGTAGTTCGTCAAGGGCTTTATCAATAAAAATTGCATCTGGTTTTCGATAAAGAGCACGAGCTATAAGAATTTTCAAGGGTATGCTTGAAGCTTCATGTTGAATTGGTGTAAAACCAGTTTGGAGAGGGCTATTCATCCATTTCTGGTCATTTTTCAGCATGCATATATTAAGACAATTGTCAAGCCACAGTTGATCTGGGCTACTTAAGTAGCCCGTAATATTCTCCTTCACAGTACCTGCAAGAAGCATAGGTATAGCTCCAATAAACTCTACACGGCGTCGATAAGCAGGAAGGTCTATTGCAGTTATAGGATATTGACCATTTATAAGCAATTGTAGTGATACCTGTGACCTTAGCCTTTCGGAGTTTTGGCCAGCACAAAAGCGTAGTATCTGAGTACTTAGATCGGAGTTGTTAGAAATTAATACAACAGACTTTTCGAAGCATAATTCTATGTCAGGAAGCAAAAGATGACTATTTTCTTGTGTTTTCATACTCTTAACTCGAATACTAACAATCTTTTTAACTGCTAGTTGTATGAATTTATCATCAACTGGGGTTGATTGCAGTATGGGGCGAAATCTAATGGCATCGGGTATAACCTTAACTAATGTTAGCAAGCTTGTACTTAAACTTCTAACTGCGCCATTAATTGTTGAAAATGCAGACAATAATAGAATTACTATTCCTTGGCTAGGCATTGCCCCGTTGGTATCTGTGGCTACGCCTAACATTGAAAGTGCAGATGGTGATGATATCAAATAAAGCAAAAGACTTATCACTAAAGCATTAAGGCTTAATGTTAAAGCACGTAGCGAAGATTTTAATAGTCCAATTTTTATAACTAGTCTAGCGATTCGATACCTAAGTTCGCTAAATTTTTCAAAAACTTCACTCTCTATTGCAAGTGATCTAACAGTTTGTAGTGATTCAAGTGGGAAAAGAATAGCATCTTGCAGATTCCCGGAAATGTTAAGTTTGCGTATGCGAAGAATACTCTCTATAACGGCCATAATAGTATCAAAAAAAGGTCCAATAGCTGTCGCTGCCAATAACAAAAGACATAATTCAATAGAGTATGTTTGAAAAAATATAAGCAAAATATTCAATAGTATTACGAATACAGCAGTTATTACTGTTACAAATGATTGCTGTAGTGCTCGGCGCACAGCATGCGCTGAATTCACTCTTTGCTGCAAATCTCCAACATTATACTTAGTGAAGATCGATATTGGAGAAATGAGTAACCTGTGCACAAGCAGTGCAGTTGTTGTTAAACCAAGAAATAGCTCTAGACGTAATCCTACAAATTGATTAAAAGCCTTAAGGCTATTTGATGTAAGTTTTAGGCAGAGTAAAAAGGCTGCAATTTGTACCATTAAAAAGCTCTGCCCACTTGGCACTACATTGTTAAAAATGTAGGCCTGGAGCCATGTTGGTCCGAGGCTTATGAGCACAGCGATGAGAGCAATGATTGCTATTATCAACAACTGTAGAAAACGACCAGTTAGTATCCGCCTCATAAGAGCTATAACTCCGACAGGCTTAACTGGTAGGGTGTGAATTAGCATTACCAATTGACTATCGTTATTTACACTAATCTTGCTTCTTCTAAATCGAGCTGGATAAATTAATTCAATTCCGTTGTTTTGACAGCACAACAGTAGCCCAGAGTCACCACGCATAGAATTTGGTGAATTCCCAAGTGAAATGTCAACTATTCCATAATCTTCACGCAACTCTTTTAGCAAGTCTGAAAGACTCAGAGGCGAGTAAGGAGTACCTTGATTTGTACAGCCAAAAAAACTAAGAATTGAATTTCTGAGCAATCCCATATCGGTTTCAATATGAGCCTTGCGTTTTGGTGCAAATGGCCAGGCCCTCTCTAACAAATACTTTTCAAATTTACTGAGCTGAATATTTGGCCGTTCAGATTTGTCTGTTGACGGCAGGAGTTGTGGAGTATCTTTCATATATTTTGTACTCTAGCTCCTAAAAAGTGAATAATTTTTTAACATCCTAAGATCAAAAACTACTGGCCAAAGTGAATCATTAGAACCAATCCATGGACTCAAACGAATTAAATCTATACCAAAGGGCTCAGATAATTTAATTAGCCGTTTGTGAAATTCATACCTGCTGGAAGACTCCTCTTCAGGTAAATCTGTAATTATTAATGCACGAGGTGCTCGCCAAAGGGCCCGAAATACACCAATGCGATGTAGATCATTAGCACTAGCATTTGCCTGAATTGAACCTTGTTGCAAAGATTTTATTGAAACTCCAAGATGTTCTGCTATTGATTCTGCCTCCCCCAAACTAGCTAGAGGAGAATCTAGTTGACCAAGTGTTAAATTTTGCCTAAGACTTGATGAATATATATATGGCTGACTACGTGCTACTAACAATTCTCTTCGACCATCGATGCATAAAACTGACATCTTTATTTGATCATGAAGAAGATTGTCGCCTGCGATTATTGCTTCTAGATCTATTGAGCTTTGATAATCATCAGTTAGTAGCAAACGCGAAGGCCCCCCTTGCATTAATATTATTTGATTTTCTTGTATTTTGGAATTTTTTTTATTTATATTCTCTTCCTCTAACTCATCTTTGATCTGTATTACTAATAATTCGTTATTGGCGGTTGATTGAATTCCATATTTATACTGGAGAGATGATTCCTCTATAACATCAAGAATCCTCTCGTGAGTAGTTCGTATAGATTGTAAACTTGAAATGAATTGTGAAATGCTTTTAACCGGTGCTAAAGCTAAGCTAATTATTGCAGAAAAAGCTACGTATTCTCCTAATGTTATTTGTCCATTCATAATAAAAATAGCTGCAATTGTTAGCATGATAATTGACTGAAACGTATCGATTACTGTTGATCCGTATTTTACCATTAGAGAGTAAGTACTTGTCTTCTGCTGGGTGCGGATGCGTCTATTAACAACAAGTTGATGAACTCGGAAAGCATCTAATTGCCTACGTTGATCTCGCAGAATATCTATACCTTTGAATAATTTGACAAACGAAGTTGTTTCCATCGCTGAATCCTGTTGTAAGTGGTCTATTCTGGTTTTTAGTCCTGGATTTGTTTTTATTACAAAGCCAAATGCTAATACCTGAAAACCTATAAATATAAACGCCAGTGGGATAGATGTAGAGAATAGTACAAATGCCAATAGAACTAAATTTAACATTGACCCAATTAATTGAATTTCATTTGTGCCAATAAAAGAACCAAGTTGCTCACTGCTTCTAACTCGATTCATTAGATCACCAGATGCACGAATCTCTATATATTCGAGTGGTACTCTCATCAGAGCAGTAAACGCATTAAACGACCACTTTAGTGATAAGCGTGTGGTCAAAAGCAAAGAAAGTGCAGTTGCGCTTACAAGCAAGATGCCACCAAGAACAGCTACAATGAAATATAGTATTGATAAGGTTCTTGCCCAATCTAGAATGCCCATTTGGACAACATTAGTAAAATAAATATTTTTTATAACAGGATCCAATAGTACTGTTAAGCCCTTCAGGAATGATAGTATAATAATAACAATTGCCAAATTAAAAAGAGTTTTATCGGCTAACAGTGTGCTCCAAAGAAATGAGGGTTTTACCCTTTTGTTGAATTTAATATTTGATTGGCCTAAGCAGAGGACATGACTAGTCGCAGCCTGCATTTTAATCTGTGCAGGTGTTATATTCATCCAACCTTTGCTTGGATTATTAGCCCAGAAATTTCTAAAATCACGTTCAATAATAACTGTACCTATATCTCTTAATTCAACAATAAATGGCTTGCACCTATTCCTATTTGTTAAAATGCTATCGATATCCATGGGAATCAAGCTAAATCCGAGTTCCTGAGCTATAGCTGGTAGTGATGTATATTGGCATTTTGATAGTTGTCGACCCTGTCTAATTTCAGAAGCGCTAACATTGAATCCAACTGTTTCTAACATTATCGACAGGCAGGTTATTGCTTGTTCTGCTGGAGAAAATGCAATTCGAGATACTGTTTCTCGCCCGTTTCTCAGGAATTTTTTCATCTTAAAAGTTGCTTAATCCTGTTGCATTTTTAATCCAAGGAATCACATATGTTATTGGTAACCGCGATTGATAAATTACCTTAACCTCGGCAACGCTACCTGAAACAATTGGCCATGGAGGTCCACTTGAGCCGGACCAGGCTAAATTTGCATTGGAATAAACAGGATCTATTTGAACTAGAAAAGGTAATTTCGACTCTTGACTTGCGAAAACCAGCTGAGCAAGACTTTGGGAACCAATTAGTGATCCAAAGGCAGCCTGATTGGTTGGAAAAGGTGAAACTTTTCTTACAATTCCTTTGATGTATCCAAAACGTTGCGGCGGCGCAGATGATGGTGATATGAGTGCCTGATCACCTGGCTTTATTCTTCCGGCATCTGATCCTGTTATAAGAAATGATGTTGTAAGTTTACCTTTTTTTTCACTAAGTACAAATAATTCTTGCCCCTCTTCCACAACGCTACCTGGCCAAGTTGTTATCTGTACAACCGTTCCGTTTATTGGCGAACTTAGTTTTCTTGCCATTTGTAATCCATAGCTACGAACTTTAGCTGTAGCGTTTGCATTGGCAAGAGTTGATCTAGATGCATTAAGGCTATTAGCTAATTCGCGTCGATTACTATCACGCTTAGCGATTAAACTATTTAGCTGTGCTTCAGATTGACCTATTGTATTTTCTAATGAAGCTGCTTTCTCTTGGTAGGTTAGCAATTCAACAGATGAAACATATCCGTTTTTCGCTAGTTTTTTGTATTCGGTAAGGTTCTGCAGCTGCTTATCAAGAATTGACTTTTGCTGGGTAATATTACGTTCTGTATCGCCTAGTTGTTTTTTATTTGAGTCTATTTGCTGTTTTAGCTCTTTGGGTATCAGATTTGATGCCAGTGAGCTGTTGGAATTAGCAAGTGCTTGTTGTTGCTTGGCTTCATAAAACATTACTTCTTCCTTATTTGCGTCAAGTGTGGCTAATTCAAAGCCTTTATAAACCTGTGAGCCAATTGAGGTATTAAGTTTAGTTAGTCGCCCGCTACTTGCCGCATTTACCGCAACTAGTTGTGGACCTTGATAAATCAAACCTGCTCCACTAGCTGTAATAGGTAACTGATATGTTACTGACCAAACAAATAGGCTACTCACTCCTACGCCGAGAATGCCTAACGCTATAGTTATGGGTGGAGAGATTATTTGAGGTGTATCGTAATCAACCGCATTATTTGTGCTGATTAGCTGTTCTGGCTTGAGTCGCTCTGATTTCTCTTCAGGGCCTAATTTTTGAATGTTCATCTTGATAAAACAGTAAGTGACATAAGAGGTTGATTGCTTGCTAGTTTTTGCAATGTTTTGAAGCTCTGTATGGGAATTTTCGTGGCTTTTAATGCGCTAAAATGATCGTCTGCTGTTAACAAGTATTGACAGGATAAGGCATGGGCTAGATATGCTGGCATTAATGGTACAGTCTTTAAATGAGCCTTAACAATGGATGGTGAAACAATGTGAGACTCCATAAATATAAATGCCGCATTTGGCAGGAGCTTGTACCAATTATTAATTAAATCAACCATATCAGCGATAACTCTATTGCGCCCAACAAGTGACCAATCTTCATTTCGATATACAGTATTAGGATTTTCATCATTACACATTTCTTCTTTGACGTAATATGTTACTTTAGATTTCTCTGTTGGTGGTTCTGCTAGCTTTCTATCATGCAAAGCTGCTTTAGCCAATACTATTACTCTATCAAGTGGTATATTGAATTCTTGCATTTTTTTTATGATTAATATTGGTTCCTCAATAGAGCCATCTATTACATGAATGCTTACAGAGGATAGTTTCTCAAAACACTCTTGGCATGCTTTTCTTGCTATAGGGCTGGGGTCAACAGCAACTAAGACTAAATGATGACCTTGATTTTGTAGAAATTGTGCGGCATCAAACAAAACTCTTCCGCCCCCTGCGCCGATATCTACTAGCACTAATGGTTTACTTTGGTTAAAAGAAGAACCAGCTAATTGAAGTAGTGCTTCAGTTAGAGGTATCCGAAAGTTATGCTCATAAACAGCCTCACTTAATTTAAGATCTGATTCACGATCGTCTATATGTTCATCAATCCCTGCACTTCGCAAGTGATCAGGATTACTGAGGAGTCGTGAGTAGCAGTTAAGCATAGCAGCAGGGTCCTTAGGGTTATCTATTGATTGCTGGGTTGCAAGTAGTTTTGGAGCATTTCTACAGATATACCCCAATTCCTCATGCCAGGTATTGGAAGGATTATATTTTGTTTGCAGCCAACCTTTTCGGAATGATGCTTTGTTTGAATTTACTCCTAAACATGCATATGTCCATTTTGTTAATGCCGATAGTGTTTGTGTTTTCAGGGTAGCATGTACTTCTATTTCGTTCGGATTTACATTTTTAATTTCGTTTTCATTAATTAATCTTTGCGACTCGGACCAGGACAGTATGCCGTGGCATGCAGCGCAATTAACAATTAATATTTTCGGCTGGGAGTGAGGATTAAAAGCAACCATCGGAATCGATTCCCTTGTTTTTAATGATTACAGTCTTTTGTTCCGTCCATTCTAGGCTACTAGGCTGATTTGCGCAACTGCTGTTTGTACAGATTCTTTCGAATCTCGCCCGCTATGCTTCTCTGAGTTTACTTAAGTAACCCTAGATGCCCATATATTCAATATCCATAATTACAGAATTTTTAAGTTACAAGCCTTGTTACGAGCCGTTGCTTTGCAAATTAGATCTTTATTGTTTTGAGAGGTAAATTTAGTCGCCTTGAATGCTGCAGTTTTCATGAATCAATTTCAATCATTAATTTTTTTCTCTTAATTAGCATACCTCCGGCGAATTAATGCCAGAAGATCTTGAAACTGTTTTAAAGGTACTACTGGGATCTGGTGATTTAAACAAAGAAGAATTTAGCTTTTTAGAGCCGCAAGCAACCTAATTACTATCAATTGCATTAGAATAAAAGCTATGGTTTTTTTTATAAAACCACGTAAAAGCTGGTTTGGGCAATTAGCATTATCGAATAATTGAAATTACTAACCATTGACAACACATCTGCGACGGCTACAGCAACATCTCCACCAAACACGCCTGCTTGGGTCGATCAGCAGCACCATCTACTACGACCAAAACACATCTATGCCAGCCGCTGGTGCCCCCTGGCGCGGTGAACAACTGGCTTTGCTTGCGGGGCAACTGCACACACGCCAAACCAGCAGTGAATATGCAGAACTGCTGGATGCAGCTCAAGCCGAACTCGGCGCCGAGGCAACCCAGGAACAACGGCGCAATTTGCAACTGCTACAACTTGAACTAAAACGCCAACGCTGCCTAGATCCCCAACTGGTTAGTGCGATCACGCAAGCTCAATCGCAGGGCAATGCGATTTGGCAAGCCGCCCGCGCCCGCAACGATTTTTCAGCCTTTGCACCGGCACTAAAGGAACTTATTGAGCTGCGCCGCCAGCAAGCAAGCCAGTTAGCTAGTGCTGAATCAATATCCCGCAGCCCCTGGGAAATCCTGGCCCAACCCTTTGAACCAGATGTGAGCAAAGCAAGGCTGAATCAACTTTTCACACCCTTAAAACTCGAGCTGCCAGTTCTGCTGGAGAAGGCAGCAGCGTGGCCGCAAATCCCCCCCTCTGCCCAGCTATCTGAAAATTCACAAAACAAGCTTTGCGCCAAGCTTTTGGAAAGCTGGGGTTACAACGAAAGCTGTTGCCAGCACTCCCGCTCTGCCCACCCCTTTTCCTGCACATTGGGGCCCCAGGATTTCCGAATTACCACCAGGGTGGTTCCAGGGCAACCGCTCTCGGCTTTTCTAGCCACAGCACACGAATGGGGCCACTCGCTTTATGAGCAAGGCTTACCGCGCTCTGGTGATCACTATTTCCCCTGGCCCCTTGGTGATGCCACCTCGATGGGAGTGCATGAATCACAGTCGTTATTTTGGGAATGCCGTGTAGCGCGCAGTAAGGAATTTGCTGGGCGCTGGTACCCTCATTTTTGTGCTGAACTTGGCAGCGATCCATGGAATGGCAGCACAGGTTTTTGGCGCAGCCTTAATCCACTCCAGCCTGGCCTGATTCGAGTTGAAGCAGATGAACTCAGCTATTGCTTACACATTGTGTTGCGCTTTGAGCTGGAACTTGCCTTGATTGAGCAGGAGCTGCCGGTGGAAGACTTACCGCAACACTGGAATCAACGCCTAAATGAACTGTTAGGCATTAAGCCAGCAAATGATTCCGAAGGCTGCCTACAAGACATTCACTGGGCTGAGGGCCTGTTTGGTTATTTTCCTAGCTACGCATTAGGGCATCTAATCAGTGCCCAATTATCGGAAGCAATGGAGAAGGCACTGGGCGGTGAAGGTGCAATAGCTACTGCGATCAGCTCTGGCCAGGAATCAAGCCTGCATCAATGGCTGCGCAAAAATGTTTACCCCTTAGGCCGCAGTGTAAATAGCGAAGAACTTGTCAAGAACATTAGCGGTTATCCCCTTAGTGCCGATCCCTTTCTGCGCTATCTAAATCAAAAATTACTTGATAATTAATTAGCAATGTATTTGCCTTTAATAATCATAAATGCGGTAAAGATAAAGCGCCACAATTTTAGCTTATTAAGCTCATATAAGTAATAAGTGATCTATTAAGGGGATTCCCTTGAACGCGTTTCCACACTGCGGAACAAACGATTGAACTCGGCTCATTTAAGCAGAGCATTAGCGCTTAATTTTGTGGGGACAGAAAGCTAGGTATAACGCCTGCGGCCCAGGTGATTTTCAATGGCCATCACCGCTAACAATTTTTTTGAATTTAATAGAGCAACTAAAAGTTTATTAATAGCTTTAATATTGCCATGGCGCACATTTCAATCTTTCATGTTGCAACCCACCGGCAATAGCTGATACCTGTTGATCTTGCGTGGAAATTCCAGCTCCTATTCATCCAAGCCTTTTAGCAATCCTGCCGCATATGCCGTTAGTGCACGATTGTTGGGATTTACTTAATGGCCGTAAAGAGTATTACCTGCCCCGTGGGGAGCGGGAACAACAAATCGTCCTGGAGCTCTCCAACGCCGCCAGAAACTACAACAACGAGTTCCTTATAAAACTGTGGAACTGAAGCTGCAGCAGCCCTTCGGCAACGACTTCGAAGATTTCTGACTGACTTAATTCATGACTAAGCTAATTAAAAATATCGATTGAGGGCTCAATACAAGGGGTTCTTATGCGAATAGTGAACGTGCACCAGGCCAAAACCCATTTATCACGCTTAATAGATGATGCCGTGCTGGCTTGCCCGCAAACATCTTTCGCTGGGGGTCAAACTGATTTAACCCCTGATACTTCAGCGTTTAACAGCACAAAAAAACCCCGCATGAGACGGGGTTTATAAAAACGTAAATCGACTGATCAAAAGATCAACTAATTACCAAAGGCCACGAACAGCAGCAGGAGCGCTGGCGGCTCCAGCGGAACGGACAGTTACTTTCGGCCGGTATTTACTTTATCGATCACTTGATTGGCTTGAACACTAGCAGGCAAGAACACATACCAAGAAAGAAGTGAGCTGCACTGAGCTGCACCGTTACACTTACCTTTTGCAGAGATATTCTGCTTACCATCAAAGTTGATGTTATCAGCCAAACGGAAATCAACAGGCAAGTTCTTCATAATCGCAGCAGAAGACAATTTGCCGTCTACAGAGGCGAGAATGATTGCAGAACGCAAAGCTTGAACTGCTGTTGCTTTTTCTGCCCAGTAAGGGAAGTAGCTGCGGGTTTGATCCTGCAGGAACTTAACGCCATCTTTTGAATAGAGATAGCGGGAAACACCAACTAAATCTACGTTGTAGGTTTTAGATAAACCGGCTTGAACTTCCTTAGCGGTCCAACCTGAGGCAGCCAAACCAGAAGAAAGGCCACGCTCGTTGCTATAGGCATCCTTCGACTTAAGGAAGTCGCCAAAATCAGAAAATTTTGTAGTCCATACAGCACCACCGGAGTTCCAACGAACAGGTGAGGGCTGAGCGGAAACAGGCAAAGCAGACACGGAAATGGCAGCGCCGGCAAGAAGGCCAGCAGCAATGCGCTTCAGCATGGGAGCAAAATGAACACGTCGAATTTAATTTAGCTCCAAAAAGAAAATTAACCAACCCAGTTTTCAAACCCTGATCGATATCTACCGATTGCGATACCCATCCACGGAGGGATCGATCATTGCAAACCACCCCTCAGGGCAAAGCAACCGCCCATGCCCAGGAGGGCACAGCGCTAAAGGTTTCAGTGGTGATTGAGCCGGTGGTGAGCATTGAGCAAGTACAACTGCTGCCAATGTTCCCCTATTGGTGGATGTGTTGCCGCTGCTCAGGCTCTAGCGAGTCGGACCAAAGAAATTCAAGTCGTGAAAAGCGCCGCCACTACAACAAGAAAGCCAGTGGCTGCAAGAGCTGGTTTGCGTAGCCCTTGCGTAGCCGCAAGAGGCCCAATCGGTGAGAATTCAATCGGGGCGACAGGATTCGAACCTGCGACCTAGTGCTCCCAAAGCTCTTTTTTGACGACTTAGAGGGTTGCCTTCGGCGACTGAAGTCTAGGCCAAAAAGCGTTGCTACCACTGCTGTTCGCGTTGCCAGCTGCTGACAGGCGGCGCCCAAGCGTGCCAATCTCAGGGGGCGATTTGCTCACTTGTTTGCTCACATGGGGAGTTCTAGGGCCTCGGCCACTTGGGCGTCTGTGCTGCGCTCCGGCTTGCGCCTCTCCCTTGCCCAGCGCGGCACGAGTAGTGGCTGGCGGGTGTCCGATCTACGAGGGCGTACGCGGCTCACCGTCGATGCCATCGGCGGACGCCATCAAGTTCTGCTGCCCCTCGAATGGGCGCAGGCCAGCCATGCCCCAGCAGGTTCGCAGCTCCCCCCGCCTTATCCTCCAACTCCGCTGGCATCGCTTCATGCCTGACGCACAGCTCGGCACCGCCGCGCAGGCCGTGGAGGTGCCCGCCGGCCTTGGCACCCTGCGCACCTTCCTGCGGGTGCTCGGCCCCGGCTACCTGGTGGCCGTGGGCTACATGGATCCGGGCAACTGGGCCACCGATCTGGCGGCCGGATCTCAGTTCGGATATCGCCTGCTGTGGGTGATAGGGCTCTCCAGCCTGATGGCGATGGTGCTCCAGTCGCTCTGCTGCCGGCTGGGTATCGCCACTCGGATGGATCTGGCCCAGGCCTGCAGCCAGCTCCTGCCGAGGTTCTGCCGAATTCCCCTGTGGCTGCTGGCCGAAGTGGCGATCATTGCCTGCGACCTGGCCGAGCTGGTGGGCAGCGCCATTGCCCTGCAGCTGCTTTTCGGTCTTCCCTTGCCCTGGGGGGTGGGCCTCACGGCCGCTGACACCCTGTTGCTGCTGGCGTTGCAGCACTTTGGGATCCGCCGACTGGAGGCCCTGGTTATTGCGCTAGTGGCCCTTGTGGGCGGTTGTTTCGCGGTGGAGATGTTCTTGCTCCAGCCCAACTGGAGCCAGGTGGGCCAGGGCTTCATTCCTCAGGCCGCGAGTCTCAGGGACGGGCAGCAGCTGTTTCTGGCCGCCGGCATTCTCGGGGCCACGGTGATGCCCCACAACCTGTATTTGCATTCCTCGCTGGTGCAGTCCCGCCGCTGGATCGGCGGCCAGGGGACGCAGCGCAGGGCCCTGGCTTTCAGCACCTGGGACACCCTGATCGCCCTCAGCCTGGCCTTTCTGATCAATGTCTCGATCCTGTTTCTGGCCGCCGGCAGCTTCTACGGACGGCTACCGCAGCCGGTCACGGACCTGAGCGAGGCCTACCGGCTGCTGACGCCGATGCTGGGTACCTCGCTCGCCAGCGTGCTGTTCGGGGTGGCCCTGCTGGCGGCTGGCCAGAGCTCGACGCTGACGGCCACCATGGCCGGCCAGATCGTGATGGAGGGGTTCCTGCAGATCCGGTTGCCGGATTGGAAACGGCGGCTGCTCACCCGCGGCCTGGCCCTGATTCCTGCGATGGCCACAGTGATCCTGTTCGGGGAGCGGGCCACCACGAATCTGTTGGTGCTGAGCCAGGTGGTGCTGTCGCTGCAGTTGCCGTTCGCGGTGATCCCGCTGGTGTGGTTCTGCGGGCGGCGCGTTCTGATGGGCGAGCTCAGAGCGCCGCTCGCTCTGCAGGCCGCAGGCTGGCTGTGCGCCAGTGTGATTGTAATGATCAACCTGTCGCTGCTGAGTGCTGTCGTGCAGGGCGGCTGAGTCCTGGAAAGCCTGCTTGAACCAGTCAACGAAGCTTCCATCCAGGGAGCGGAGGCTCCTTAGGGCAGCTTGAGCAGGGTGAGGGCCAGGAAGCCGGCGATCGCGAGCCCCACCAGCAAGGGCGTGCGCAGGGTGCGACTGCCAATCCGCCAGGCCGCCATCACCACAATCGCCAGCACTGCAGGCTTAAGCACCGCGAACACCGTCACCAGCAGCGGCAGTTGTCCCCAGATGGCATACACGAACGACAGAGCAGTGAGCACGAACACCGAGGGCAGCACGAACAGTCCACCGGCAATCAGCCCTCCGGGGATGCCATGCATCAGCCAGCCGAGGTAGGTGGCCAGCTGCATTGCTTCCGGCCCTGGCAGCAACATGCAGTAATTGAGAGCATGCAGGTAGCGCTGCTCCGAAAGCCAGCGCCGCCGCTCCACAAGCTCCCGATGCAATAGTGAAATCTGACCGGCTGGCCCCCCGAAGCTCACCACACCCAGCTGCAGCCAGAAGCGGGATGCTTCGGCGAGGCTCACGGAACGACTCATTAAGTAGTCACCAACTTTTGGTATTGGACATGGTTGATATTTGAGCACCGGGGGGTGCTTAATGGCTGCATGGGATCACCAACAAGCTTCTTCACCACCTATTAACAGAGGAATTGCGACAGCCCCACATCAGCACCAATGAGCAAAGCAGCGTCACCATCGGCCGTAACAGCTTTGGAGCAGCTTTTCGATTTCTTATCCCCTTTGAGGCAGGATTTTACATATTTGAACGCTCCTCCCTGAAACGCCTCCTACTCCTTGGGCTGGTGGGCCTGCTAATGGCCCTACTGCTCAGCATTACCCAGTTGCTGCCATTCATGCAGCGGCCAGGGACTGCGGCGCCAGCCGTTGGTTTGAGTGGGGTGGTAGTACTGGGTTTCCATGAAATTGCCGAACCGGCCGAGGCGGTAATTCCGGATTATTCCGTTACCCCCGAACAATTCAGGGCCCAGATCGGCTGGCTCCATGGCCACGGCTACCACTTTGTGAGCCTTGATCAGGTGTTGCAGGCCAAGGCTGGCAAGCAGCCACTGCCGTCCAAGCCGCTGCTGCTCAGCTTTGACGACGGCTACCGCAGCGTTTATACCAACGCCTTCCCGGTGCTGAAGCAATATCAGGCTCCAGCCCTAGTGGCCCTGGTGGGTAGTTGGTTGGAGCCTGAGGCTGGCTTGGTGACCTTTGGGGACCAGCGATTGCCGCGGGAACATTTGCTCAGCTGGGCCCAACTGCGGAAAATGGTTGGCAGTGGCCTAGTGGAGGTAGCCAGCCACACCTACGACCTTCACAAGGGAATAACTGCCAATCCCCAGAATAATTCCGAGCCCGCGGTTACCAGTCGCCTCTATGGAGCCGCTAACGGCTACGAAACTGAGGTTGCCTACCGCAAGAGGCTGCAGGCCGATTTGGAGCGCAATAACAAGCTGCTGGTAAAGCAGTTGGGCCAAAGGCCCCGGGCGGTGGTTTGGCCCTATGGCCGTTACAACGACACGGCTATGGCGGTAGCCGAGGGGCTCGGGATGCCCGTGGGGCTCACTCTTAATGATGGCGAGATTTTCAATGGTTCCCAATTGAATGCCTTACCCCGGGTGTTGATGACCCGAGAAATGGCTGGAGTGAAGGGGCTGGAAGCGGAGCTTGCCCTCCGCGCTCGCGATGCCGGCGACAACACACGGGCGGCCAAGGTGATGCATGTAGATCTAGACAACATCTACGACCCCAACCCGGTCCAGATCGAACGCAACCTGCAGTTGCTTTTGCGGCGTATCCGTGAGATTGGAGTTAATACGGTTTATCTGCAGGCCTATGCCGACCCCGATGGCAACGGTGCCGCTGATGCCCTTTATTTTCCTAACCGGCACCTGCCTGTGAAGGCAGATTTGTTTAACCACGTGGCTTGGGAAATCCGCACTCGCACGCCGGTGCGGCGGCTATATGCCTGGATGCCTGTACTGGCCTTTGAGTTGCCCAAGGGCCACCGCGCCGTAAAGCAAAAGGTGGTTACCGAGAAGCCCAGTAATGGACATCTCAACATGGGCTACCCAAGACTGAGTCCCTTTGCCCCCGAGGCGATGGCCACGGTGCAAGACATCTACGAAGACTTGTCTCGCTACGCCACCTTCGATGGCCTTTTGTTTCACGACGACGTGACCCTTTCGGATTACGAGGATGCCAGCCCCTGGGGCCTGCGCCAGTACCGCCGTTGGGGTTTGCCCTCAGATCTGGCCAAGATTCGTGCCAGTGATCCGCTCCAGGGTCGTTGGGTTATCCATAAGATCAAGGCCCTCGACCAGCTAACTCTGAATCTGGCAGCCACCGTGCGGCAAAACCAATCGCAGCTGCGCACGGCCCGCAATATCTACGCCCAGGTGCTACTAAATCCCAAGGCTGAGGTTTGGTATAGCCAATCGATCGACGATTCGCTCAAGAATTACGACTTCACCGCGGTGATGGCTATGCCTTACATGGAAAAGGCCGCTGATCACAAGGCCTTTTTGCAGCGTATGGTGGCCCAGGTAAAGGACAAGCCCCAGGGCTTGCAGAAGGTGCTGTTTGAGCTGCAAAGCACCGACTGGCATACCAAGCGGGATCTGCCCACTGAGGAATTAGCCCAGCAGATCACAGACCTCTATGCCCTTGGCGCAAAGCATGTGGGCTACTACCCCGACAACCTGCATCGCGGCACCCCAGATCCGGCTGTACTGCGGCCTGTGCTGGCGTCCCATTCCAGCGCCCCGAGCCGCTGATGGAGGGGCTCGGAGGCTTTCTGGTTGGTTATCCGCTGGTAATGGCCGTGGTTTGGATGCTGCTCGCCTTAGGGTTTCTGCTGCGGCGCGAGTGGCACGATCGGGGACGTTCCTTCCCCCCCGCAGGCATCCAGTCTCCGGTGAGCATTCTGATCCCCTGTTTCAACGAAGCAGCCAACCTGGCCGACACGATCCGCTACGCCTTGGCAAGCCACTGGCCCCAGTTTGAATTAATTGCTATCAATGACGGCAGCAGTGACGACACCGGCCGTTTGCTTGAGCAATGGGCAACCAGGGATCTCAGGGTGCGGGTGGTTCACTTGGCCCAGAACCAGGGCAAGGCCATGGCCCTCCAGGCCGGAGCGCTGCTGGCCCGCCATGAATTGTTGGTGTGTATCGATGGCGATGCTCTCTTGGATGCCCAGGCGGTGGCCTGGCTGGTGCGGCAATTTCAAGCAGACCCTGGCCTGGCGGCCGTAACCGGTAATCCCCGTATCCGTAACCGCACCACCCTGCTGGGTCGCATTCAGGTGGGCGAATTTTCCTCGATTGTTGGCTTGATCAAGCGCGCCCAGTCGATGCTTGGCGGCCTATTCACGGTGTCTGGGGTGATCACCGCCTTTCGCCGTTCGGCCTTGCACGAAGTTGGCTACTGGAGCGTAGACATGCTCACAGAAGACATCGCAATTACCTGGGCCCTGCAGCGGGCCGGCTGGCGTGTCGCCTACGAACCCAAGGCGTTGGTATGGATTCTGATGCCTGAAACCCTGAGGGGGCTGTGGAAGCAGCGCCTTCGCTGGGCGGAGGGAGGCATTCAGGTTCTTTTAGCCAATGCCAATTTGTTGCTGCTGCCTCGCCAATGGCGGCTGCTGCCATTGCTGTTGGAGCCATTGTTGAGCCTGGTCTGGGCCCAGGCCATGGCGCTGATGCTTTTGGCTTGGCTGGGGCAGCATTTGGGCTTACTTGGTTGGTGGCAGCCCCTGGCTATGCCGCTGCTACCCAGCTCCAGTGGCCTTTGGTTGGGGGCCACCTGCCTACTGCAATTTGCCTTCAGCCTCTGGCTAGATCGCCCTTACGACCAGGGACTGGGCCGCAATTTTTATTGGATGATCTGGTATCCCATCGCCTTTTGGGTGCTCACCATGGCCACGTCGGTGGTGGCCTTGCCCTTGGTGCTGTTGCGTAGGCGGGGCCTACGGGCCCGGTGGGTTAGCCCTGATCGAGGGTTTGGCATTGGTTCAGTCAAACCTTGAGGTAGATCTCAATCGCAATTGAATTAGGCCCTTGCCGATTTCTGGTCGATCCGCCGCCACCATTGAAACCAATATCCATGGCTTTTCCCGTGACCCTTCGGTGCGCCCCCCTATTGGATTTGCGCAAGAGTCGCAGCTGGGGCCACCAGTTACCGGCGGAGTTAGCCACCCTGTTCCTCTGGGGTCTTGGCGCCAAAACCTTGTTAGGCGCCGCCGCCGTCCCTGCTCTGGCGCCTTTGTTGGGGTTGGTTTTGCTTTGTCGTAGCAGCAACGGCCTAGGCCGCCGCCGCAGCTCCCTAACAACGGCAGCTATGGCAGCTATGCCCCTTGCCCAGCCATTTCGCCGTAGTGAGAGTCCTTGCTTTGTGGCCGACGATCGCAGCCGTCGTCAACTGGCAGAATATTTTGGCCTTGCTGAGGTGCAGCTATTCCGCGGCCAGCATGCCTCGATTTGTACTCTCCATCACGATGCTGATGGCCGCATCAACGATCTGGTTTATTTGCAGCGGCCCCAGTTGGCTCCCCTCCGTGACCGCCATGCGCATTCTGTTGGCTGAGGACGACAAGTTGCTTGCAGAACCGCTGTTGGATTATCTACAGCGAGAAAACCATGTGGTTTCCTGGTTTAGCGATGGAACCCTAGCCCTTGAGGCACTCCTGGCTGGGGGCTTTGAGCTGGCTCTACTCGATTGGATGCTGCCCGGTTTGGATGGCACTGAAATTGTGAAGGAAGTGCGTCGTAGACAACTGCCCCTGTTGGTGCTGATGCTCACCGCCCGTGACGCACTAGAAGATGTGGTCATAGGTCTGCGAGCCGGTGCCGACGACTATCTGGTTAAGCCGTTTCGAATGATGGAGTTGGCCGCTCGGATTCGTTCCCTAGAACGGCGCTCTGTTCAGCCCTATCGCGGCGATTGCCCCAAATGGGGTGAACTTGTGCTTGATGCCGAGGCGGGTTTGGCCTGCTGGGGGCCACAGCCGTTGGGGCTCACCAGTAAAGAATTTCAGCTGCTGGAGTGGTTCTTACGTCATCCAGGCCAGCTATTTAGCCGGGCCCGGTTACTGGATCAACTCTGGCCCTTGGAGGCGGAGGCCGGAGAAGAAACTGTTAAAACCCATTTGAATAATTTACGGCGCAAGTTGCGGCAGGCTGGGGTACCTGACCCAATTGAAACCATCCATGGCCAGGGTTATCGCCTGGGGCCAGTGCGTTGAACCGTCTTCGTCAAAGGCCACCGGTGGGTCGTCCCGCCAAGTTGGTGCAACGCCAACAGCTGGAATTATGGCTGCTTTACCTGGCCAGCCTGGCCGGGGTGCTGTTGTTATTTGCGCTGGTATTGCGGGGGGTGTTTCAGCAAAGCCAATTGGCCACGATTCGCGCTGCCCTTACTGTTGTTAGTGAAGATTTGGCCAGCCTGCCCTTACCGGAACCAGGCAGTGAAAGAGACTTACAGGAGAGCCGCAAGGATTTCGCCACAGCTCACCAGCAGGTGGAGTGGTTTGTTAAGGGGGTAGCGGTCCCGGTGGCTCGGCTCGGGGAAGTGCGCACCATTGGTCCATTGCCAGCTTTGGCACCAGGTAAACGACTGCTATGGCAGCACGGACCCGACTGGATTGCGCTGGTGCGTCCAGTGGATTCAGCCATGGTGGAGGGCCATGCCCCGGGCACTGTTTGGCTTCGGGTAAGCGAAGGTTTAGAGAACACCGAGGCCCAACTCACCCAGTTGGATTTAGCCCTGGCCGCCTCCGTGGGGGCCGCCATGCTGTTGTCGTTGTTAATGGCAAGGTTGTTAACCCAACGGGCGGTGCAACCGCTGCAACGCAGCCTTTCGCGGTTGCGGCAGTTCAGTTTGGATGCTTCCCATGAATTGCGGGGTCCCCTGGCGGCACTGGGCGCCAATGTGGAGATGGCACTTTTGGAAAGTGATCCCGGCTTAACCCCCCAACGGCGGCGTTTTGAAGCGATAGGCCTGGCCACGGCACAGATGGAACAAATGGTGGATGATTTGCTGTTGCTTGCCCGCCAGGACGAGCAGCGGATCGAACATGCAGAGCCCGTTGATTTGTCTGCCCTTATGGAGCTGCAACTGGATTTAATTCGCGATGGCTTGGCATTGCGCCAGCAACGGCTCAGCATTGAGCTGGAATGTGAACTAATCGTGCTAGGTCAGCCGATCTTGCTGCAACGTTTATTTCGTAATCTGCTCGATAATGCCCAGCGCTACACCCCAGACCAAGGGCTAGTCAGCGTCACCGCCCAGCGCCGCGGCGGCTTGATCACAGTGGCGGTGGAAGATAGTGGTGTGGGTTTAACCGCTGATCAATTGCCACGGGTGTTTGATCGTTTTTGGCGGGCCAGCCCCGACCGGGGCGTTGGCGGCACTGGCCTTGGTTTAGCGATTGCTTCTCGGATTTGCTTGGCACACGGCGGTAGCATCCGGGTAACTAGCCAGCTGGGGGAGGGCAGTTGCTTCCTGGTGGATCTACCGGCCTACCAGGCGATATAGCTGGGTTTAGGGGTAAATGTCAGGAAAGATGATCACAGTCATTCACCGAGTTCATAACGGTGGACTTCAAAACTCCAGCTCCGTAGAATATAGCAATATTTAATTAGCAACAACTCAACGAAAAAATTATGTTTTGAAATTGGAAATTGATTAGTCGTTGTAAATAATGGGGTCGTGAAGATCTTTGCAGAAGTCAAATATCTTCGCAGGGGATTTATAGCCATCAGAAAAAGTTGCCCTTAAGTACTGATTGCAGTCTTGAGTGTTGGTTGATTCTGCCCAGGTAATTTTCCTTGTTTCGCCAGGGCTGATACTGCCAGTCATGGCAAAGCTGCCCCATGGACCACCTTTTTCTCGAGCTTCTAATTTGATTATTTTAGAACTGCTTTGATTTTGAACAAAGAAGAACCATTGTTCTGCTTTAACGCTATTGCTGGCTGCCATTGGAATAACAGAACTCAGCACGATTAAAATAATTTTGCGTGTCAATGATGACATTTGAATTTACATGAATCAAGCTTTTTAAGTGTAAAAATTCTTATTGGGCCTGTCAAGCCACTCAAAACATTTACGGAGGCCTGAACTATTCCCACAAAAACGCGAGGGCTTCACTCAGCTGGAGTCGGTTGCGAAAGGCGTCCGCGAGGAGGAATCGCGCCCAGAGTGGATGCCTGGGCGTCACTGAGCCGGCCAGCCCTATGCAACACCGTGGTGATCTGCTCGATGTTGAGCACGGAGTGGCAGCGGTACCCCGCCGCAGCCAGGCGCTCCCGGGCTTGGCGGTTGTGGTCACCGCCGTGGTCGATAAACACCACCACATCTTCCACCACCAGCCCCGAGCTCTCGAGCTTGGCGATGCCCTCCAGCACGCTGCCGCCGGTGATCAGGATGTCGTCGACCACCACCACCCGATCGCCGGCATCAAAGTCACCCTCGATCAGCCGGCGTGCGCCGTGGGCCTTCACTTCCTTGCGGGGGTAGATGAGCGGCTTGTGTAGCTGCAGGGACAAACCGGTAGCGGTGGGGAGGGAGCCGTAGGGGATGCCGGCGATGCGATCAAAGTGCAGGCCTTGAAGCTGGGTGGCATAGGCGTGCAGCACCCGATGGAAGAGGTTGGGGTCGGAGATGATCTGGCGTAGATCTACGTAGTAGTTGAAAACGGCGCCCGAGGCCTGCACATACTCACCAAACAGCAAACAGCCGATATCGAACAGGTCGATAATCAGGCCCGCCAAGGGGTCGGCCGCTGGTTGCGTCCCAGGCAGCCACAAGGAACAGGTTTCGGCGGCGCCCCGCTCGCTGCTTTCCAGCCACCGTTCCCGCTTGGCCATGATCTGCAGTTTCAGCGACTCGGCCCGGCTGGCCATGTCGTCTTCTACCAGCAGGTTTTGGGGTAGAGGTAGCAGCAGCCCATCGGCGGCGCCCCCGAGGCCTGCCTGCAGCATGGCGTCGAGCTTTTCCTCTTCTCCCCAGAAGCTGCGCAGGATCAAGAAGCGCTCCGGCGCTTCGGATCTCACCCGCGCCAGGATCGCCGGATCGCTAGTGCCCACCTCCAGTAGCAGCTGCTCGGGGGTAGCCCACAGCTGGGTCTCCCGCACAATTTGCACATAGAGCGGTGCCTCTTCATTCGGGTAGTGCTGGATCTGGCGCGCCGCCTGGTTAGAGCTGTGGCAGGTCATAACCACGGCCTTGTCTGGGTAGAGCAGAAAGGGGGCGGCGATGTCCTGGCCGGCCAGGGGTGAGAGGGTCACCGCATCGGCGCCCAGGTCCTTAAAGAGGTAGCAGGCCAGGGCCGAGGAAGAGTTGAGGTCGCCATGTTTGGCGTCGATGATCAGGGGCAGGCTGCGGGGCACAAGGTCGCGCACCTCCAGCAGCAGCTCCAGCCCCACCGGCCCCAGGGCCTGATAAAAACCAAGGCTGGGTTTGTAGGCGCATACATGGGGTGCGGTGGCCTCGATCACCGCCTTTATCCAGTGGCGGGCCTGGCTCAGGAAGGAGCGGCCCGCCAGGCCGCGCCGCGCTGCCCAGCTCTGCAGCATTTCTGGATTGGGATCCAGCCCGGTAACCAGCAGCGACTGGCGCTCGGCGATGGCATCGGTGAGTTGAACGAAGAAGCCCATCACCCGGAGTATGCCTGTTCCTGTTGCTACGCCAGCCTTTGGCCTATGCGCCGCCGGACTATGGGCAGTGCAGTGTCAATTGACTGCAGGGCTATTGCCGGGATAAGTAGCTATTTTTTTCTTAAATTAGAATCCAGCAGCTCAGCAAGGAAACTGGTAAGGCGGCGGGACTCAGTCGGCCTGGGATCCGATACATGATCGGAATAGACGATGTCGGCAATTTTCCAGGTGCCAGCAGAGTCCATCACCAGCTGATACCGGAGCTTTTGCGGCGCCTCAGAGAGGCGGTTGCGCAGATGCGCCTGCACAGCCACTAAGGCTTCCATTCCTCCGCCGGGGAGAGCGGTGCAGCCGAGCACCTTCGCGCCATAGGTGTTCACTTGGGTTCCGCTGAACGGATCGAAGTCAAGAAAACGGCCTGGTGTCATGGCTGGATCGAGCGCATAGGCGCGCCACAGCTTCTGGTAGAGCCCATCGGTGAATCGGCCTTTCTGGCTAACGATCTCTCTCGGACTACGCAGCTCCTGCTGAGACATCTGCCAGCGATAAAGGTCATCCAGTTGTGCCTTCACGGGAGCAGGGCACCGGGCAATCGTCACAGCCACCAACAGAGGCATCAGCTGGGGCAGTGGCATGACGTCGAGCTGGATCTGCAGTGAATCCTGGCAGTTACCGCCAGGGGGGCCTAGAGCGCTTCTTGGCTAGATATGGCTGCATACTTGACGGAAGGATCTTAATAACATTCTAAGAAAAAGTTACATCTCTATGCATAAGTATTTCTGCGAAAAAGACAACACCAAGCTTGTGGATTTGTACTAGAGTTAATCCCATCAATTAACGCACCGCAGCCACGGGAACTAAGAAATTAAGGATAGGAATAGCTAGCATCAAGCAACTCTCAATTAAATCTTGTTTTTGTCAAGAAAAATCGCCATAGCTGCTACTTCAATTATCTTCCTGGCTGCAGGGGTGCAAGCACAGGCAGAGAGCCTCAATTCTCAAATTCAATCCTTTACAGAGTTGAATCGTGCCTGTCGAGGTGGCCGTGGCGATTCAACCAAAACACAGGAGGCTTGCAAAAAGAGAGAGGCTGCAGGGGCATTACTTAAGCAAAATGGCTTATGTATGGGTAAATACAACCTAGAACGATTCAGCGATTGGACAGCCGATACGCTTGTGAGGGAAAAGTGGATTCCTTGTTATTACAAGGATTTAACCGACCAATAAATGACAGATTGCAGTGCGTTGGGATTAACGCGTCAGTTCCTGGGCTTGGTCATGTCCTTCAGGGCTTCGGCGAAAACGTCAACAGGGAGTCGGCGGCGTCGAAGCGGAAGGAGCCCGAAGTGGAGCGCTGCGGTTTCACCGGTTTCTTCTCCAGGGCGTCGTAATGCTGCCGAATTGCCTTCATGCGCTCCTCGTAGCCGGGGTGGGTGAAATCTGGCTCGGTTGCGCTGCCGTCGCCGTTGGAGCGGTGTAGGAACTCCATTCCCTGTTGGCAAATGCGGCCTTTGTATCCCGCCCGGGCCATCATTTCGGCAGAGTCCCGATCGGCCTCTAGCTCGTGCTGCCTGGAGAGGCTCTTAACAGCCAGCTGTTTTTTCTGCTTGTCGAGCGATTTAAACTTGTGATTCTCCTGATAGTTGATGATGAAACCATGATTGCGGCGAAAGTGCGCGATCTCGTGGGCCACGGTGCAAGCCAGGTAGCCGATGCGGGGTCCATAGGCCCGGAAGGTCGACCTTGGTAACACCACCGTGCCGGCGGGAGTTGTCCAGGCCTGGATGGAGCTGAGGGCATATCCCTGTCGCGTCAGCTCATCCCAGCCGTTGCCGTAGTGCTTGTAGGGATTTAGCTGATTGAACATTTCGCACTGATCGGGCTTGCATAGCCCCCGCTGTTGCGCCAGGAAGCTGGAGTACTCGCCGGATCCCATCATGAAGATGATCGGCTGGCGGCCTAGGTCGTTGCTGCGGCTCAGGCGCTCCACCACGGCCTGTAGGGTCTGCACCTCACTGGGCAGACGCCGTTGCCAAGCCCAGCTGCCGAGCGCCACAAGGCCCGCCACAACGGCGGTGCCCGCAATGGTGAGCCCAAGGCGCAAGCGGAAAGGAATCGCCATGGATTCAGAGCACCGGATGGAGGGTCATTTCTCCAATTTCTCGCATCAACCGGAGCGAATGATCAACCGGCGTGGAACTCTTTACAGCTCAAAATATCATCCAAATTCTGGGGTGTTAATTCCCCAGGAAAATATTATTGAGACTACAAATTATTATATAAGCATACCCTCAAAGCTTTTTATCAAAAACGAAAACGTGCTCCAAGACGCGCTCCCCAGCTACTTAAAGGATCGGCATTTGATGTGTCAATTGTAAAATTAGAAGTACCTTGATAAACTCCTTCAACAAAAATATCAGTCTTTTTGTTTGCGAGATAGCTTAATCCGACTTTTCCTTGATAACCTAATACTCCCTGACTTCCTGCATTTTGAATAATTGTGGAACCTAGCCCTCCACCTACATACGGAGCCCAACGACTGTTAGTTGGAATATCTATTTGAAAAAGTTAGCGGTTACCCCCTTAGCGCAGATCCATTTCTAAATTATTTGAGAAATAAATTTGAGCAGTAAATCTGAGGAATAAATTCGCTGATAATTAATTAATTATTTATTTAATTATTTTCCTTTGGAACAGCAGCATCGCTGTGATCGTGACGGTGATGCACATCACATGCATGGGGATGTTCGTGCTCAATCTCAACATGTTCATGGCCATGGGAATGCCAAAAAGCTTGCCCTAAAACCTCTACTTCATCTTCAGAAGAATGATCATGAATGTGGTGCGGATCAGCGCCGGATGGGTTGTGGTAATGGCGATGGGCGTGGCGCAAAGCACTATGGCGATGCCTGTGGGCATGGTTTTCCTTCAGCAGCACAACAACCCCCAACAGCATCAAGGCTGAAGCCATCGCCATACCGTTGGAGAAAGGCTCAGATAACACAACCAAACTGAAAATCAAACCCACAAAAGGTGCAGTTGAAAACACAAGCGCTTCACGGGCAGCACCCAAGTGGCGCAGCGCCAGTAGATCCAGCCAAATCGACAAGCCATAGCCCACACCGCCGATCGCAACCAGGATCAATGAAAGCTGCCAACCCGGAAACATCCCACCTGTTATCAAGGCCAGTAGCACCATGGGAACCGAGGCACCTATGGCCTTGAGCAGGGAAACCTGGAGGGGATCACGCAGGCTTAGGCGTTGGCTCAAGTTGTTATCAATGCCCCATGCCAAACAGGCAATCGCAATAAACAAGGTGCCGTATAGGGATGCACCAATCCAGGAGCCATTAGTGAGCAAAACCGCTCCAAAAAGAATTAAGAAGGCTGCAACAAGGCCCCGGCGGCTGAGATGTTCACGGCCAATTAACACAGCTATCAACAACGTAAACACCGCTTCCAGGTTCAACAGCAGCGAAACTGATCCGGCAGAGAGCAGGCTGAGGCCTTGCACTAAACAGATCGGCCCCACGATCCCACCAAGGGCAGTTAGCCCAAGTAAGGATGGAAGATCACGGCGCTGAACCCCGCACTCCCCATTGCTTTTGGGTACAACCAAGCGCACAAGTAGTAGCGCGAGTCCGGCACCGAGGTAGAGCAGAGCTGCAATCACGAGCGGTGAACTCGTACGGCTCACAAGGCTGATTAATGGCGCTGATAGTCCGAACGAGAGAGCGGCCAGAAGGCCAGCAATCAATCCCCAGCGTTGTTGGTTTATTAAGTTCATATAAAAAGATTTAACTCAGGTCGCTTGAGAAGATCATTGAATATCTTGAGGTATTAACATGCAATAGTTTATTACAGGAAGAGGAGCTATTTGATGGATATGGAATTTAAGGGATCCCTGGAGGAGCTCAAAGTCTTGGTTGCCCAGCTAGGGGTGCAAGTAACTTGGCATCACAAAGGAGCGTTTGAAATGGCCGTTTTTGAAGACGGTGTAAGCAACCTGAAGCTGAATTGGTGGCCGCGGGAAGGAACCCTGTGCCTAGTGGGAGATCCAGAGGTTCGCAACAAGATCCAAGTAAAACTTGAAATGCTACTAAGCGAATAACTCCAGCTTAAATATACCTCTCAATAACACCTGGCGGATGTTCATTTTTGGGATAACTAGCTAACAAGCTGAAATCAGAAAAACAAAAACCAGGCCCCACGCAACAACTAACTAAACTCCATTCACCAGTGCTTCGTGCCGCTTGCCACCAACCGGCGGGAATTACGGCAACAGGCTTAAATTCGGCATCCGCAAAGGAAAAGCCCAGTAGCTGTTGAATTGCTGGGCCACCATCAGGCGACAGGCTAAAAAGTTCCAACGCATCACCGCCAATGAAATGCCAAGTTTCATCAGCTGCTGCCACCCTATGCCAACGGCTTATATCTCCGCTTTGAAGCAGAAAAAGTATCATCGTTAAAGCAGATCTTTGCTCACCGTCACTGCGGTTTACAGTGTGATCACTGCGATGCAGTTCCCGATACCAACCGCCTTCAGGGTGAGGGATCAGTTGATAGCGTTCAATCAACTGATTTGCTGCGGCATCTGAAATATTCATTTGATAGTTTCTGTTGATGGTTTCCGTTGTTTTATTAAGAAGTAGCCGTTGCCTTTGCCACATTATGCTCTGGTACGAGCTCTAATTTCAACTGCTTAAGCAGGCCCACTGCCATCAAACGAATTTCCAATTCCGCTAGGGCTTTGCCAAGGCAAACCCGTTCACCAACACACCATTAGCTTCAGTTTAGCAGTAACAATGCTTTTGCTGAATCAATAGACCTAAGCAGGAATGCTTAGCCAGAACTTTATGATTAAAGGCGAAATGGCCAAGCTTACATAGGCGAGCTTGCCGTAGATACCACGGTATTGGCCAGTATCGCTGAACAAGCAAGAGTGCAGAGCATCCGTGAAGGCCAGTATGCAAACCACATAGGCGATCAGAAACATCAAATCCATACAAGTAACATAAGAAACCCTAGGAAGATTCTGCCCAAAAGTATTTTGCAAAAAAATCAGAGAAAGGATCGCAGCCGGCGGCGAAGTAATCTTAACCTCCCGATAATTGAGCCCCAAACCTACTACTGAAACCGCAAGAAAGGATACGACGGTGATCGGAAGAACGTTTTCAAGGAGCGCGGTGAGGGCATTCCTAGAGATGAAGATATTGAATGCTGCTTGACTTTGAGTATCAGCAGATCCGTCTTTAAAGGAGACCTCAGATGAGTCTTCAAAGTTACTGGTATAGATCCTAACTTGATCGGCATAGCTGATGCCATCAAGCCTATAACCGGAAACATTAAATAGGTTGGGTGGCAACCTAAATTGCTGGATTCTATACATTAGATCCTCGGTTTCATGCACAGGATCGGTAACAAGAATACTGAGCCGCTGTCGATCAAAGGGGTACTTACTTAGGTTGATCGATGGCGCCGAAAGCTTAACATCAAATGCAGTTTCATTCCAGTAAAGAGGTTTTCCGGTCTCATCAATATCAATAATATTCACCTTCGACGAAATCTGCTGAACAGGATTACTTTGGTCCAGATAATTAAAATTAAAAGAACCCATCTGACCAGGATCAAACTTGCCCTCCACGAGGGGTGTCTTGGTCCAGTTGTACCAAAGCCAGCCGCGCGCCTTAAAGGTAAGCTTGCTCATATCAAGATCGTAAACGCTATCTAGGTAAAGGCCCAGATCAACAAAAGCTGCGGTTTTCTTGATTTCCGGAAAAGCTTTGATGAATGATGAGGCGGGAATTACCTGCTCATTTGGATTATCTATATAGGCATTATTGCTTCTTTGATAGACACCAGAAAATATAACTAGAAGCAAAAGTGTGAGAAACAGCAACACAAAAAACCGCGTTGGCGTCTCGACCAGCCCCGATAAACGTCTCGGCTTCAACCTACGAAGCAGGTTCCCCATCTTGAACAGACTTCTGGTTTGCATCTTTGACGCAGTGCTGTGTTCCATAACCTACCTACGCATGCCAATGCCCAGGTTTCTTAAACAGCTTTTCATTACTGAAGCTGCGCACGCGATGTACCTTGAAGGCGTGCTCGCTCTGGCAACAAGCCTCCATTCCCATAATTAGGGGAATGGATCGGGCTCCTTGCGACCCTCTACCCAGTTCCTGTTGAAATAAATTGAATCCCTAGAA
>Ga0214921_10001516_pt1 | contig 39449 bp, 33 predicted proteins | sample LL1505_MetaG_FD_177992 | JGI IMG/M metagenome (GOLD analysis project Ga0214921, IMG submission 177992) | Freshwater microbial communities from Lake Lanier, Atlanta, Georgia, United States - LL-1505 | ecosystem: Environmental > Aquatic > Freshwater > Lake | place: USA: Georgia | collected...
GTACCCGCGGTCGCCCACGGGGATTACGAACTCTGAAGTTGGGGTAGAGACTAGGGAAATTGTAACGGTCATAAGGTACTGGCCATTGGACATACGCTCAAAATCCACGCTCGTGGCGTCAGCGTTAGCTACCGCCCAAGAGCCCTTCATACCGAGTGCTACGTAACTGACCTCATACTTTGTGCCGTTGCCATCGACTGTGATGATCTGGTCGATCATCACATTTGGTCCACCCCCAGATGTGATGGCCTGGGTGGCCAAAATTGTGCCTTCTTCAGTTGCAATCGGAGTATTGCGGTTGACGCGGATCTTTCCGATTGGCCCATTTTCACCTGCGACGGTGAATCCTGTTGGGACGCCCTCGTTATCGAGGCCAGGCCAGTAGGCCTTTGCGCTCTTGACGTATACGCCAGAAACCATGGTTGATGACTTCTTAGCTGGCATAGAAAGGGAAGGAGCAGGTGCTGGTGAATCTGTTGAAGCAGATCTAGTTGTAGCCCCTGAAGAATCGTTGGTTGAGACCGCTGGAAGTACGCCTTCGCGGCCAGTCATTGAGTTAAAGCCAAGAAAGGCGGTAACTACTAATAGTAAGGAGAGAGCGACTTTTGAAGACTTGGCTGCAAGCTCGGCTGCCTTCTTGTAGGTGGTTGAAAGCATGTCGAGAGCTGTAAGACCACGCTCTTGATCAATAACAAGCTCTGAAAGTACGCGGCGAAGAGATGTGCGAGCGCGTGAAACAGTGTGGCGCACTGCAGATTCCTTGATTCCAAGTTCTGCTGCGATTTCTTCCGTTGAACGGCCTTCCATCTCCCACATAACGAGCGCTGCGCGCTCAGCAGGTGAAAGGAGAGCCAAAGCCTGGCGAATGATGGCTGCATCTTCAGCCTGAGTAAGAACTTCTGAATGATCTCCAGAAACCTGCCATGCAGCCTCAACTTCAGCCTGGGCATCATCGATAACCACAAGGTTTGGACGGCGCCCTTCCATGCGGAAGTAGTCGATGCAGAGGTTTTCGATGGTGCGGTGGAGATAGGAGAGTGCATGCTCTTGAGATTCAAGCTCAGGGGCTGCAAGCATGAACTTGATAAGTGAATCTTGGGTGATCTCTTCAGCCTTAGCTGAATCCTTCAGAACGCGATTGGCATGCGAGAGAAGCTCTGAACGGTGCTCAGTGTAAAAAGCCCCCAGTTCAGCAACTGTCCATACGCTAAGTGCCACTTTATTGATCCTTCATTAACCGGTTTTGTGATGCAGAACCAGCCGTCGCTGCCTCTATCCCCTACTACGAATCCCAGTCTAGATTGTCGCGGCAAGGGGACAAAACGGACAAATAGTTCAAAGACCCATCAGTTGAGCTTGTTTTTCGAAATCAGGAACCTGGGCGCGCACTTCTTCAAATGAACCCTTCGCAGTGATTTTTCCTCCGTCTATGTAGATCACTAAATCCGCGAATCGAACAGTGGAAAGCCTGTGAGCAATCATCACAATCGTAGTTTTTCCCTTTAATTCCAAAATTGCACTAGAAATATCCGATTCGGTTTGTCCATCGAGCGCGCTTGTTGCTTCATCAAGGACTAACAATTTTGGCTTTGTAAACATCGCACGGGCGATACCTAAGCGCTGACGTTGTCCTCCGCTTAGTTTCGTTCCTCTCTCGCCAACCTGAGTGTCAAATCCTTGCGGTAGCGAACTCACGAAACTCGAGAGTTGAGCCATGTCGAGTGCAGAATTAATCAAATCATTATCGTCAGAATTCTCTGGAAATCCCAAGGTGATGTTTTCTTTAATTGTCCCTGACGACATTGCTACATCTTGGGGGACGTATGCAATAGCACCCGGCCATTGCGCGATAGTTTCAAGAGGAGGCTTTCCTGAAATTAGGATTGTCCCCGAACTTTCATTAAGGACGCCAAGTAAAACATCAACTAACGAAGTTTTTCCTGCACCAGATGGACCCACGATTGCTACGAATAATCCGCTATCTATATCGAGTGAAATATTCTCAAGAGCCGGAATATCTTTCATCGGGTAAGTTAATGTCAGATTGCGAATTTCAATTCTTGGAATAAATCCCTGATGATCCGCATCTAACTTGTTGCTTGCTTTGGGATTTTCGTCCACCCCTTCAAGCGATTCAATGAGAGTGAGAGTTGGTCCGGCGGAACCCAAGCTTTGCCTAATTCCTATTGTGCCTTGTTGTATTCGCATAACTGCGGGTGCTATTCGTGTGGATGCCGCCATAAATATTGACAGTGTTGCGACTGCATGGCTAGCGTCTTGCAATAAGAATTGACTTGCACTGATTAGAAGTGTTCCAAGCACGACGGTCGATTCAATGACATATTTACTTATACTTGGTAGAAATGCAATGTCAGCCAAAGTGTGTGCTAATTGAAATTTGGTTTTTTCTATCTCTTTTGCGTAAAAATAGCGGCGATTTCGCACGACAGATTCGCGATAGGAATTTAACACTTCTACGATTTTTTCATTATTAGCTATCGTCAAATTTGATTCAGCAAGTCCCAGCCTTTTCGCACTTTTGTTTAGCAGGCGATATAGGAGCCACCCCACGGCGCCAAATACTGCTACGGTACTCAAGGCAATAACTGGGTCAACTATTAGCAGGCCAATTGTCATAACGGCCAAGAGTGAAATATCTGAAATAAGTGTGACCGTAATTCCGATGACGCCTAAAGTAATGCTGTCTACCCCGCGCGTGACGGCGTAGAGAGTTTCTTGGGTGGTTCTTTTTTGGATAGTCAACAAATCCTGGGATAGCAACTTCGAGACCAAGGTGGAAGAAATTCTGGCACCTCGTCTACTCAAGAAGTAGAGGGTACGTCTTGTGAAAATAATGGAAAAAATCGTTCTGCTAATTAGCAGACCCGCTGCCAAGCAGCCGAGAATCGCAGCCTGTGTTTGAAAAGTCTTGTTGGAAAGATGTAAGAAGCTAAGTACGGCTTCTACTCGATCGCCAGGGCCTTGAGATGACACTCCACGAACCGCAAGTGAGCCAAGCATTCCGATTGCTGCGACACCTGCTAAATCTAAAAGCCCTAAAAATACTTGAAAGGCCACAACTATTGAAATTTTTTGCTGGTCTGCTCGCGATAGAACCCTGGCCGATCGGCCAATGGTGGTCTTGCGCCACTTCCTCCGAAAAAATGTAAACATTACTAACCTTTCAATTCCGGAATTGTAGGAATATGGAGCAATCTATTGCCATGCCGGCACCCGCTTCCAGTATTTAGGAATCAAATCTAGTGGTTCAGCTTGTGATTTAAACCAACGATCCGGACATATAACCATGGGATTTTCTGAGTTGCTCAACATTGCACCCCACCAGCTAAAGGTGGAATTTGCAATTATGTAAGCTTTACCAAAGCGCATTAATTCTAAAGTTTCAGCAGAAGTAAGGTTTTTGTCCGTGAACCACCTGGTATTGCTCGAATGTTTGATAGGAAAGACTTTTTCCGCCTCCTCTTCTTCGTCCGTGAAAACCCATATTTTGGATTTCGGATACTTGTAAGTCACTTCATCTAGTGCCTCTCTGTAATATGCGGGTCCGGGTATTCCAAAAGAATCTTCTAGCTTGTAATCTCCAAATCGGAAGTGCACAACGATAGGCTGTTCTAGCATGGCAAGTTCTCTAAAGCCTTCAATATCTGCATTTTCTCTAGCTAGAGTTAACTGCCTTAATTCTTGATACGCGTAATTTTTTTCTTTAAATTTAAAACTTTGAAAGTAGCCGATGATAAATCCAGTGTCTGCCTGCGGAGTAACTGTGGAGTATCCAATTCCGGTTCCGCGTAGGATTTTAAGTAAACGCCGGAAATGCATTGAAAGGACGACGGATCCCATTAGGAGGGTTGTCCTTTGAATGATGCGTTTGGTCTCCCACCCCTTAGGCGCGATACCAGATCTCAACAAATACCCAGCAGTCTTCGAAGCCAAGTATGAATATCGAACGACGGGCATGAACTTCACCCTGTCTGGAAGACGAAAACATTGAATATCAGGCAATCCGCGGGAATCACATCGGGGTTTTCCCAAAACCCACTCCAGGATAATTTCCCTATCCGGCTCTGAGGAAACTGCATTAGCTAACTGAAAAAGCTGATTCCCGAGTCCGCCAGTCAGGAAGACAATTAGAGGCTTCTTTTTCATCTCAAAAGCTCCACTTTGAATTAATGATTGACCTGTAGATTGTTGTTGCAAACTTTGGGCGAAATAATAGCCCGCTTACAATTACTGATTTGATTAAACCTGTCCTGGTCTTCAAATTTCCAAATTTAAGTCCAGAAATTAACTGACGAGCAGCCATCAATTGAAGAAAGGGGTGCACCTCACGCTTGCTTACACGAATCATTTTGGAAGTCTGATTGAATGCCGGAAGTAGGTCTTGCAGAGCTAATCTGTTTTTAGTTAAGTGATAATCAAACCCAGTGAAGTATGTATAAATGAGATTATCGTAGAAAGTTACTTTGCTCGCCTTTACAATGGCTTCTGCAATGTAGATCTGATCCTCGGCCATTCGCAACGGTTCAAAAGCCATATTTTTTAACAAATCTCTTGAAAAGATCACTCTCCAGATTCCTGGATTCTGACCAACAATCTCAAGATTTTTGTCCATTGCAGAACTCCAAATAGGTGATTCTGTAATCAACTTAGAATTCTCGTTGAACACGTTGAATCGACCAAAGCTGATATCGGGTTTGGTCGATTCAATTTTGTCGATTAGCACCAAAAATTCCTGAACTTTAGGCTCATCATCACAATCCCAAAAAGAAATCCAGCTCCCTGTGCAAATCTCCAGCCCAGCATTTCTTGCACTTCCGGGATTTCCAAACTGCCCCTGAACGAGAGTGACTGAGTCATACTTTTCACATATTAATTCAAGTTCCTCTCCAGTGGAGTCATCCGAAAAATCATGCACAACAACGACTTCTATTCGAGGTTCCTGACTTAAATCGCCAATCCAATTCTCGAGTATTCGAAGCCTGCCTGACATATTCTTCACAGGGCAAACTATCGATACAACTCTAGGCGATACACCGGAAATCACATCCATAATTCTAATGCTCAGTCATTCGGAAAGCTCAATATCTACATAGAACATCGAAGTTATTCATGCTTTTGTGACAGAATACCCTCGTGGCGGTTTCAAATCTTAACTCTGAGTGCACGGTCGTCTTTCTTGTGATTAATCAAATTCAGGATCTGCCTGAACTTGCAATAAATTCTGTTCTACAAAATTCGGATTCACAAATTTTTATAGGCACAGTTAGAGAGCAAGATAGAGAATCTCTTCCCAAAGACGAGCGAATTACATACATTGATCTTGGTTCAGAAGCATCATCATTGGGTATTCAAATCGGTAGTGGGATGTACCAAAGTTTTGAGAAGGATATTTTCTTCTCACTCGTTCAGTTGAAATGGGTTCTTTTCGAAAAGGTATCCAAAATAAGCGATAGTCAATTTATTATTTATAACGATATCGATGTTTTTTGGCTCCGCCCACTGCTTCCGGACTTGTTGAATGCTTTTCAGATCAATCCCTCATTCCAAATGATGATTCAACACTTCACTTGGGTGCCAGGAAACCCTCAACTGTGCATGGGTTTTGTCGTTTTCCGAAAAGGCGCATTCTTTAGTGATCTTATTAAAGAAGCGTCGAAATTACATGCAGAGCTTCTCGATGCCAATCCTCGAACCGGGGACGATGATGTAATCACCGAACTTTATCGGGCTAAAAATTTTCCCTCTGAAATTCAATTATTACCACAAACAACTTTCCCAGTTGGGAATCTATTGAATTTATTCTCAAAACGTGATCAATTCCCGGGTTTGAAACCATTTACCCCATACATATTTCATGCCAATTTTGTTGTTGGGATCACCAAAAAGTTGATGATTTCAAGAATTGCATACAGACAAAACGATTTGGATTTCAGCTCTGTTTCAGTCAGAAAGAGAGTTTTGATGTTTTTTAGACTTCCGATTTATCGTGCATATCGTTTTCTGAGGCGAATGATAAAGTCAAACTAGTTCATGGGACACTTACGCAAATGTTAGATATCTGGGAGGAGCGAAGACCGTCGAGGATCAAGGTACTTCATACATACTCCAAACGGGCGATGAGGTGGAGAAGGAATAGTTCTCCATATTTATCCGGAGACTTATTCTCTGACATGGCTGATATCAGCATGTACCCACCAAAATTTCGCGGAAAACAACCCACTCTGAAGGACATCTCGGAAGCGCGAGTAATTTTTTGTCCTAGCCATCGACTTAATGAATTTTTCGACGATTACAACACGCAAATAAATGCCAGTGTAATTATCTGCGGTAATAGCGATTTCGAGTTTCACCAAATACCAGCACGTGTGCCAGCAAGCGTTAAACAGTTGTTCCTGCAAAATTCCTTTATATCTGATGACAGCCGTATCTCAACTTTACCAATAGGCATCGAGAATTTTCGTTGGGGTGTCAATGGAAATCCTAAATATATGAAGAGTGAGATTCCATTCAGTGCACGTAAGTCAGAAGTTTTGATCGGTCCATTTGGGCTCACTCATCCAATAAGAAGTGAAATTAGAGAGAAATTTTCCGGCGGGCACAAGGGAGTGAGCTTGTTGACCGAAAGGTACGAACCGCAGGAATATTCCAAGATTGCTTCAGATTATAAATTTGTAGGTGCGGTTCGGGGGAATGGTGTCGATACTCACCGGTTGTGGGAAACGCTTTACCGAGGTTCAATCCCACTAATTCAAACTGACGACTGGGCTAAAGGGCTCCGAGGATTGAATTTACCTTTGATTGAGATTGCTAGATGGGAAGAGCGTGCAATCTTAGAAATCATCGAATCTCCGATTGAACGTGGGTTTGAAATCAAGAAAATTGATGCCATATGGTGGCCTTTTTGGAAAAAACTGATTTCAACTTATCTATAGTTGCCTATTGTGAACAGGATAAAGAACTCAATTCGTAGAACCTTAGAGATACGGGGAATCAACCTCTCTAAGAATTCACTAACGCTTGGTTTGACACCTGAGTCGGAAATTGCTGCCCTCCTCAAGCGACTGCGTCCGGTCAGTAATGGTCATCCACTGATTCGCGTGGGCGGCCCAAGTGATGGTGGATACCTGGTACCGAATGATTTCGAAGGAATAGAGGAATGCTTCTCGCCTGGAAGTAATTTGCTTTGGAACTTTGAAAAATCTCTTCAATCACAATTCGGGGTTCGGTCCTACATGTGCGACACATTAGATCAAAAACCATCAGACTTAACAGAATTTCAGGAATTTACTCCGGGATGGGTGGGCCCATACTCGGATGGAAAGAAATTTATTTCTTTAGGTGATTGGGTGAAATCCTCTAGCAAAAGTAAAGGGGATTTGATTTTACAGATGGACATCGAAGGAGCCGAGTTTCAGACATTGCTTTCTCTCTCAACTTCGGAATTAGAAAGATTCCGAATTATTGTTATTGAAATTCATTTCCTTGAGGCACTAAAGAACCGCTGGGCGTTTGAAATGATTTATCGCCCCTTTTTTAGTCGTCTGTTAGATTTGTATGATGTTGTACATTTGCATCCAAATAACTGCTGCGGAATTTGGTCGATAGGACATATTAAGTACCCAAGAATTATTGAGCTCACACTTCACCGAAAAGATAGGTCGACTCAAATTACTAATTTGCCAACAACCACTCATGCTCAAGATGTTCCTTCGGTCCCAGGTAATCCCGATATCTCAATAGATTTTGATGAATTCGGCGCCATTAAATTGAGAACAATCTAAGCCAAATGGAAAACCCAAAGGTTCTCATTGCATTATTTCATGGATTATATGAGCCCTGGTTAGAGATTTTGCATCAAGGACAAGCCAAGACTTGGATTCAGCTCAGTCGCCCATCAGAAGTCCAGGTTGTTAATTTTCACTCTACCAAACTGGGTGTACTGGGCTGGAAATTTGATCGATTGCATGAATACCTACGATGGAAGAACAAGTGGTTTGCATTTGGTTTGCAATTGTTTGACAGAATAATTGGACTTCCGCTACTTTTTTTCGTCCCCTCATATTCAGAATCAAACAAGTTAGTTACAACTGATCCCGTAGTTCATATTCATTTTCCGGACTCATATCAATTCATGAGATGGAAAGACTTGTCTGTGCTAAATTATTTTGTCACTGAAACCAATGCAGACTTTATTTTTACGAGCACAACTTCCTCTTATCTGCTGCCTCAGAAGTTGCTTGAAATAATTCAATCGCTTCCCCGTGAGAGAGTTTATGCAGGCGTAAACCCGTATGAGGGTGCAAATTTTGCCGCAGGGAATAACCGCTTGATCTCTCGTGACGTGGCAGAGCTAATTCTGAAACAGCGTTATAAATTTGATCCGGGCATCATTGAAGATCGAGCAATGGGTGAAATGTTGACGAGACTGAAGGTTGAATTTAAACCTCTTCCCTCACTTCACTTAACTTCAGAAGATCAACTCGATGAAATTTCAAATTCTGAATTGCTGGGGCATTTTCACGTTAGAGTTAAGTCAGGCCTCTTTCAAAAGAGAAATGATGTTCCGTTGATGCGCGCGGTCCATAGGAGAGTATTGGAGGAGATTTGTTGAGTAAAGTTCCAGAAGTTACTCTCGGATTTGCAAGTTGGCCACATCCCATTGGCGAGAGAGAGCTAGTTTTTGCAAAACTGATTGAAATGGCAATTAATAGACCAGTACATATCGTCGATAACCAATCAATAACTCCTTTAATTCAAATTGAATCCGTGTACAATCGTCCACAACTTCCAAATTTAAAAACTAGAGCCTACAGATTCTTAGCTTCGCACACATCTCGGGGAATAGATTTTTCAAAAGAGGGTTTCTCGCCAAACCAACAGCCTTCTGGGAAGGCCAAATTTAATATTTTCTTCACTGGAGAAAATGAGCGTCCGCCGTTTGGATCTTGGGATTGCTATTTATCATTCGATTTAGATCCATTATCGGGAAAAAACGCTTACCTGCCTTTGTGGTGGCTTACAAGTTCGAATCTTGTTCAGCCAACCATATCGCCCTATCTCGGAAGGGAGATTACTCTTGAAGAAATGATGTCTGCTCGAACGGCAAAATACGAAAGTAGAAAGAAATTCTGCGTTGCGTTCATTGGGAAGGCTTATCCGTTTCGAATGCAAGCCATAGCAGCCCTTTCCAAAATTGGAAAGGTTGATGTTTTCGGCGGAATTTCGAGAAACGAAAATTCATCAAAAGCCCTAGAAAAATACAGAACAGCTCAAGATTACAAATTTGTTTTTGCATTCGAGAATGATTTGTACCCAGGTTATGTGACGGAAAAAGCTCCAGAGGCTTGGGCTACGGGTGCGATACCGCTCTATTGGGGGTTAGATTCTGCCGGGTCATTAAATCCCGATGCTCTTCTGAATCTCATAAACTTTAGGAGTCTGGAAGAATACGCACGTGAAGTGGCGGATGTAGCGAGCTCTGCGGAGCGATGGACCGCGATTGCTTCTCAGCCGTTAATTTCAACTAGGCCCAGTTTAGAAAAGGTTATTGGAGTACTTCAAACGGCCCTACGACCATTGATAAAGGAATAAGCTTCTATGAAATTTGTTGCTTACGTCATAAATTTGGATTCAGAGGTGAAGAGATGGGAATCTTGTAATACAGAAGCGTCGATCTTGAATTTGACCCTTAATCGCGTGAGCGCCATAAAGGCCGATGATTTAAGCCAATCTGTTTACGTGACAAAAGGTGTTCAAGCCGCCTGGAAATCTCACTGTAAAGCTTTGAAGCTCTTCTTAGATTCAGGTGCAGATTACGCATTCCTGCTAGAAGATGATTTTAAGATTACACATCCTCAGATTATCAAGAGATTTATTGAATCTGGCGAGTACGAGAATTGGGATTTAGTGCAATTTGGATACTTGTTGCCAGGAATGGATACGAAAGTAAAAGTATTAATTGCAAATATTGAGGCGACCCTTTTTAAGTTGTTAGCAAATATCGGTGATCTTCATCAAGGCAGTCACTTTAAGTTCACGGCTAGATTGAGAGTCAAAATTGCTCGCAATCGCCCTAATAATTTCGTTGCAGATGATTGCTTGCCAGGTGCACACTTTTATCTAGTAAATCGCAAATTGGCTTTGGCAATATTAGAGCTAAATCAACCTCAGTTTTTAAGTATTGATGACTTCTTTTCCGCACTTTCAAAAATGAGAACATTTAAAATGTTAAGGTGCCGTAAATCAGCGGTAGATCAGAAACCATTTCCGGCATGGCAGGGAGCTAGATTTATTGGGGAGTGATGAATTCTGAATTTGAAGGTTGAAAATATCTAGCTTGTAACAAGCCATTCGTACTTTCATCTAGATCAGAATAGAAGGGGTCGGGGGAAATTACCTCGGATCCTCGTCTCGAAGCAAGAAATCCTCCCCACCAACTTAAGGTTGAATTTGCCATGATTAATCGATTTGAGTGCTGCATAATTTTCAAAGTTTCCCATGCCGTTGAATTTCTCGGCGTGAAGATGAAATCAGGTCTGATTCTCCCAACAATTTCTGGGGCTCCATCTAAATCGTCAGTAACAACTACCGAAAATTTCTCAGTCCCTAAATTCCTTAAATAATAGTTAGCTGAAAGCACTCCATAGCTGGTATCTGTAGTCAAATAATCTCCCTTGCGGATATGAATCACCTGATAATCAAGTTCAATAGGAACGAGTAGTGCAACACTTTCTAGAATTTGAGATAAGTCTTCCTCTAGCTCGCTCTCGAACTCCTCTACTGCTGACTTGGTAATACAAAACCCAGAAATAACTTTTGGTCGACCCCTAGTTAATTTAGGCAGGAGGAAACTGTTGCTACTGCGCACGACTCCGATTTTTTCCGTGAGTTTTTCGATATTTTTTATATGTTTTGATAAGAAATCAAGTGATTTCAGAAGAAGGCCAATGGAATTTGATTGGGTCACTTCTACCTGATGTCGACAGAAGTAACTGGGGACTGTTAAATCATCACCTGGTTTTGAAAGATGAAATCGATCATGAAATAGCCTCACAGGTTCGTTGTAATGTGATGCAATTTTATGGGCAAAAGCCCACTCAAATAATTGGTTACCTAGCCTTCCCGACAATTGTTGATGCATTCGCTAATTTGCGCGTAGTGCTCTTTGGAAGTACGGGATTGAAAGCTTCAGACCTTCTTCAAGTAGAATTTTTGGCTCCCAGCCGAGTTCGTGCAAGGCGAGAGAAATATCTGGTCTTCTCTGTTTTGGATCGTCAGATGGCAATTCTTCGAAGGAAATCTCTGACTTAGAATTGGTGAAAGAAATAATCATTTTAGCTAGTTCCAAGATTGTGAATTCATTGGGGTTTCCAAGATTGATTGGACCAGTCACGTTTGTTGGTGAAAACGCCAATTTAATTAGTCCTTCAACCAAGTCAGAGACAAAGCAAAACGATCTAGTTTGGCTGCCATCGCCATACATGGTGATTGGTTTGTTTTGAAGAGCCTGGACGATGAAATTGCTGACCACTCTCCCATCATCCAAAGCCATTTGGGGACCATAAGTATTGAAGATTCGAGCCACCTTAATGTTTACATTGTGCTGTCTGTGATAGTCGAAGAAAAGAGATTCGGATGCTCGCTTGCCCTCGTCATAGCAAGACCTAATTCCTATCGGATTTACGTTTCCCCAATAGGATTCAACCTGTGGAGTAATCGAAGGGTCTCCATACACTTCACTCGTAGATGCTTGTAATATTCCGATTTTTTTCTCTCTGGCTAAATCAAGCATGTTCATGGCGCCAAGAAAACTGGTTTTGAGTGTTTGCACTGGATATTTTTGATAATGCACTGGAGAAGCCGGGCATGCAAGATTAAAGATGAAATCAACCTCGGCAACGTAAGGCACAGAGACATCATGTCTAATTAATTCAAAATTCTTGTTATCAAGCAGGTGAGTTACATTTTTTCGTGAACCGGTAAAAAAATTGTCTATAACTACAACATTGTGTCCTTCAGCCAAAAGTCTTTCAGATAGGTGGGAGCCGATGAAACCAGCACCACCTGTTATTAGAATTCTCATGCTTAACTCCCTACGTCTCAGTGAATTCTAGGCTATTTTCTTCGCTCTATGGTGCCTTAACGGTGTTTCCACGTATTTAAGAGTCATGTGAGTGAAAGTTATTGTCAAAGTAAAGCAAAGCAAGATGGTTAGATGACCCGATCCCGCTAGCGAGAAATTAAGTTGATTCAATAATTTCTTCGTCACGATCGCTGAAATTGAAAGAAGTGGGAAATGCCAAGCATAGAATCCATATAAATATCGTCCAAATAAAGTCGACACCTTGACCAGGCTGGGACATGAATGGATTGAGACAAAACTCAGTTGAATTATCGCTAGACCATAAGTTAGTGGACTGAGGTAACTTAACTTTGGGCCAACAAAGTAAATAGATATATTCATCAACACAACTGTGCCCAACGAGAGTAGTAAACGAGTTCTAGACCCTAGATTCTTTCGATTGCGTAATTGACGCAGAATTATTCCTAAGTAAAAACCAGAAATGGCTCTACCAAATTGTTCTTCCCAACCGTTGCCCGATGATTGATAATGCCAAATTAACAAACACCCGGTCGCAAAGAAAAAGAAAGTATTGAATTGTCTAAAAATTGGTCTGCTAATTACAAAAAGGTTGCTAAGCCATTCTGCTGACAGACTCCAAAGTGGTGGGTTCAAAAGCGTTGCTGTATTGCTGAAAATTTGTAATAAGCTAAATGCGAATAGTAGTGTCAAAAAACTAGTATCTATTCCGGTTCTATTGACCTCTCCCAAAATAATGTGTTTTAAATTAACTGCAGCTTGAATTCCCAGAACAAAAAAGATCGTTGAGATTACCATTGGAAATAAACGGTATGCACGACTAGCGAGAAAATGTCCAGCATCTTTTAGTGTGGTTACTCGAAGGTATGAAGGAGCGAGGACAAAGCCGCTTAGGACAAAGAAGAAGTCAACAAAAGTATAAAGTGTTGAAAATATTGGTACAGGATATGCATGAAACAAGAGAATTCCGAATGCTGCAATCCCTCTTGCTAAGTCCAACAATTCAAAGCGGCCTGAAAGGTTATTGCCGCTTGAACTCATTTCCTAAGTTTAAACCAATGCTCACGAAATCGAGTGTTTCTAAGATATATTCTCACGATGATGAGAAGTCTTTTCAGCAAAGTATCACCCGGGAAAGACTTATTATCCCTAGGTGTTCTCCTCTCGGCTGTTTTGATTGCTAATTTAATTGCCTCCTTGTGGAATGTGGACCCTTATCACGAAGGCGCTATATTCCCAACGGCAGCTGGCTTGGCGCAGGGCTATAACGTTTTCGATCAAGTAAGCCAACAGTATGGGTTCCTTCTGCCACTTCTAATATCTTTTTTCTTAAAGGTTTTCGGATCTTATTTATTCGTTTCCCGTTTAGTAAGTTATGTGCTTTTAGTTTTGCTTGCGTTTCTGACTTACAAAGTTTCTTGTATTTTCATAAACCGTAAGGTTGCTTTATTCGGGTCTTTGCTCTGGCTTTCAGTTAGCCCAATCTGGAGTTATACGATGTTTGGCAGATCTCTATCTGGCGGAGTTTGGCCCAATCATCTTGCGATGATATTAGTTCTACTTTCAATTCTTATCATTCATCATTCGCGGCCCGAAAGTCGATCAATCAACATCCCGCTAGCTGCATTCCTAGTCTTTTTAAGCTCTCAGGCCAGAATGGAATTCATTCTCGTTTGGTTCCTTATCACCATGTACTTTATGTTTCGTGACAGACGACTTTTCTTCTACTGGATGACCGGAAGCATATTTGCAGCATTAGCAACTTTCATCTACTTGCGTTCTAACTCAGCTGTTGATGAATGGTTTAACCAAACGATTAGGGTGTGGACCTTAGATGCCCCAGATGTTCCGACAATAAATCTGGGGTTTTTTGTATCAAACGGCCTAAACTTTATTGCGTTGGCATTGATTATGCCCATGACACTACTCTTATACAAAATTCTACAGGATAAAGTAGCCCACCCAATTCGAATATTGATTCTCGTCATTTTCTTATTGCTTTTAACTACTCTCGAAATATTTGTTCCGCATTCAATAACCATTCTAGGAAGAAACGTCGCTTCAATCGTAGATTTTGCTGCGCAGCGAACCCTTTTCTCCTATGTAAATGTAGTGATTTTATGCAGTTTGATTATTGCTATTTTGAGTTTTCTTAGAAGACGCTCAAATACCGGGCGACAAGCCCCTGCTCTGCCTAATTCTTGCGGTGTTTTATGGTGTACAGCGATTGGAGTCCTTGGGGTATTCCACAACACGAATGCAGATTACACGAGCATTACCGTTGCCCCGTACCTAATCTTGTCTCTCGCCTATTTCTTTCCAGCATCAAAGGATCTTAACCTCGAGTGGTTTACAAATTTTAAGGAATATGTGACAGCCGTTGTCGTCGCTTCACTTGTTATATTTGCTTTGCACCTTCCAAAACAAATTTATGAGTACAGCACTCCTGTCTTGAAGAATCTGTATGCACAGACTTACATTGATGCTAGAAACTTGGATGCAAGATTTAGGCAAATCGCCAAGTACACTGAAAATTCTAGGTTCTTAATGGACTGTCAGATAGGAATGCTGTCTGTAAATGAGAATGGTTTCATGGGCCTGGACAAATGGACTTGGAACCAACAGCCCGCCATAATGATTGCGAGTCGGCTTGAGAATTTGAAATCAGGAGATTACGCAGTTACTTGTCACTTAAATGAGAATGATACGAGTTTTCTCAGAAGCGACGAAGGAGTGCGTAAATTCACTACTAAATTTGAAGATGGAGACTTCAATATTCTAAAAGTTAATTGATTTCGTCGATTACTAAAATTGGAGATTGATTACTAATTATTTTATATATCTTTCTGATGTAACTACCGATGGAACTTAAAATAATCGAATTTATTCCTATCCCGAAAATTATTAGTATATAAATGCTTGCATACCCACGGGGTAGGTCTGGTTGTAAGAACTTTATAGCAACATAGTAAATGGTTCCCAGAACACTAAAAATTAGAGAGCTGATCCCAACAAAATTTGCTATTCGTAAGGGCAAGTTAGAGTGATTAGAAATTCCTTGAATGCCAAGTTTAAAAAGTTGAACTAAGCCAAATTTACTCTCTCCATATTCGCGCGCCCCTCTCGCGTAAAATAAGTCTTTTTCAACTAAGCCCATACTCGAGATGATCCCTCTCAGGTAGGGATCTGGAGATTTGGTAGAGACCAATGCATCAACTACAGCGCGATCTAGAAGTCGAAAATCGCCGGTATTTCGCTTAATCGGATGTTCACTTACTAAATCAATGAACCAATAACCCAATCTTCTTGTCAGATTTATCGCTTTACTCTCTAATCGGGAGGCACGGACACCAGAAACAATCTTGTAGCCTTGCTTCCATTGCACAATGAACTCTGTAATCAACTCGGGCGGGTCTTGCATGTCCGCATCGAGCTGAATCACTGCTGAGCCTAAAGTTTTTGAGTAGTTAAAAAGAATCGATTGCTGAAACCCGATATTTCGAGCGAATCGATATGCGCGAATTCTAGGATCTCTTATCGACTCATCTTGTAAAATATTCCAAGTATTATCACTTGAGTTATTGTCAGTGAATACAAATTCAAAATCGAAATCTTTTATTCCGTTAGTGACTTCTTGGAGTCTGTGCACAAGGGGGGGAATATTTAGCTCTTCATTGAGAACGGGAATCGAAATAGATATTAGTTTATTTGGCATGACACTCTCTCTGCAGACTGACCTATCTAAAGATTAGCACTCAACCAACCGATTATTCCTGTTTTCGTATCACGGAATTGCGTCTTTAGAAATTTATGATTTACCTGCGAGATTGGCCGCATAGAGTCGAATTCACTTGCTTTTACTTTCCCTATATCAAGGAGATTGAGGCAGTCAAAATAACTGAAAATGAAATGGGCCAGATCGCGTAATTTCTCAGGATTGCCATGGCTTATAGGAAGAACCCCGCTCAGTCCTTGGTCCACAATCTCAAGAGCGGCGGAAACGTCATCCTGAATGTGGTGATATTCCCTAATCTGAATCCCGGATGACATAGAGAACTTCTCTTGCTTTTTTAGTGCATTAAAAATCTGTCCAAGAAACATGTGTCCGTGGATATTGCTACCTCCGTATAAGGTGTGAAGTTGTAGGTGCAAGAATTTGTCATTTCGGTTCTGGTCATGAAGCCATTCATGGAACAAGAGCTTTGATTTTAGATAGTTATTCGAATGAGCATATTGCTTTAAATTTTCCATTACTGTGCCAAATGTAACGATCGTCGTTTCTCCATCGGTTACAGAGTTGATCAAGAGTTTTGGCAGCTCATAATTTAATTTCAGGAGTAGGCTCTCATTTGCGGCAGGATTTGTAACGCCTACACAATTAAAAATGATTTTAGGAGTTGTTTTCAAATTTCTCAGGAATGAATTTACGCTGTAAGCTCCACCTTCCATCCAAGTTAGATATTCAGATCGTGCGACCACGCGTGCGGCAGGGAAGCTCAGTAATAACTCTCTAGCAATATTTCCATTCGTACCTAGAATGAGGATTGGATAATCATTCAATTTTCACCGCACTCATCAATATTAAATCATATGGGATTCGAAACTGATTTCTTTGTACTTCGAATTCCATTCGGAAGCCTGCTTTTTCGAATGTATTAAAATACGTTTCTGCTGTTCTTAAGTATCTACCCCTGTCATTACGAGCAAACCATGAAGCAAGTCGAGTGGATTGAGCGTCTACAATCGGGTCAAGAGAAACCACCTTGCTTCCGACTTGTAAGCTTTCGGATAAGTTACTTAATGTACTCTCGAGTTGTGCATCATCTATATGGTGAAAAATCCCCAACGCCAACGAAAGTGTCTCTCCCTCGAAGTTTGTTTTGCTGAGCCAAGATTTATCGGCGATTGAGGATTTAATTAGGGTTGGATTCAAATTCCCAGAGCGGTTCTTGGCTTTTGCTAGATACTCCTCTGAAGTATCAATTCCCACATATTGAACATCATCAGGAATTAATCTAATGGTGGAAGCCGTTCCGCAGCCGAGATCAAGAACACTGGAGAATTGGAAGCTTGAAATATTCCTGCGGACGAATTTGGTTCTAAAGTTGACGCTTCCAACAGCGGACTGAAATAAATCGTAACAAAGTGGAAGCTCAAGAAGTTTGTGGCCAGCTCTAACTACTGGATTGCTCATTTGCTTCCCTCCTCATGTTGAGATGTGAATTCATCTATATCTTTCTTGCAAGCTTCCTCTGGAGCAATTTTTCGTATGAGGACATCGGACCACCATTCGAAAGTGCGTTGAATCGCCTCCTGCTGAGACCAACTAGGTTGCCAGTTTAGAACCTTGCTAGCTTGCGAAGAATCTAGTTCCAGTGCATTTGCTTCCATCCCTGACTCAGTTTCATGAAAAGTGATTTTGGTGGGTGTTGGCCAAGATGAAGTGGCAATCTCACAAACCTGAGAAACAGTGAGACTTTTTTCTAGAGGTCCAAAATTGAGTGGCTCGTCTAGTGAGTTACTCAAAAGTTCCTCTAAGGCGAGTAGATAGCCCCAGATTGGGTCAAGTACATGTTGCCATGGTCGCGTACTGTGGGGGTTTCTGATTTCAATCTCAGAATTTGCGCTGAAGCCCTTCACCAGATCTGGAATTAATCGGTTCTTAGACATGTCTCCGCCTCCAATGACATTGCCTGCTCGAACTGCAATGTATTTCGGGCCCGCATTTACCTTCGAAATCTGGCGCCAAGCTGAAATAGCGGCCTCTGCGGCCACTTTGCTTGCACTATATGGATCCTTACCTTCGAGTGGATCCGTCTCTTGAAATCTGCGCGACATGTCGTTATTTCGATATACCTTATCCGTGGTAACCATAACTCCTGCTTTGAAACCAGCACTTAACGAAGTTGCTTGGAGTAAATTAACCGTCCCGAGAACATTGGTTTCGAAAGTCTCAATAGGACAGCGATAAGACTCTAGAACGAGTGGTTGAGCAGCCATGTGAATCAGCGCCACGGGCTCATGCTTGTTTACAAATTTCTGGACTTCGTCAAAATTTCTGATGTCACAAAAAGTTTCAGGAATTCGTCCGATCCTACGAAGTCTTGAATATAGCGAATCGATTTCGGGCTCCAAGGAGATTCCTACAACTGGAATTTCCAATTCTTCTAGGAGCAAGGTCATCCATGTACCTTTGAAACCCGTATGTCCCGTCAGGAGTACGGGGCCCTTGTCTGCAACCTGGTTTCTTAGGTTCTCTAATCTCATGTTCTCAATTGTAATGCTAGGTTTATCTTTCATAGCTTCTATCGCTTAAGATTCTCTTATTTTGACTGTATACGATTGACACCGCTACATCCAATAGTCTCCAACAAAGAAACTCCCGCCGAAAGTGCAGATCAAACCGATTTTCTAAGCAGAACATTGAAGGATTCTCCAGTATTTCCAAATGGGACCTTTAGAACTGGAATCCAATTTCTCTGCTCGTATTTCTCGAGAATTTCGGGGGTTGCATAACACACGAAAATATATTCATAAGTCTTTACATTTGTTCCTGCTTTGGAAGACCAATTTACAAAGTTTGAGTCAATAGAGTTATATTGGCCATTCGAGACAGAGTAGATTCCCTGTGGGCAATTGAATCTTGTACTGTCGGGTTGAATAATTCGATCTAGCTGATTCATAGTTTCATCCAGATCAGGCGCGGTGGCTAGAGAAGATTTCATTCCGCTCAGGGTGTGGTTTCTAAATGAATAACGTTCTTTGTTCAAGTTTATAACTGTTTGGACCTGCAGTCCTACCATGAGCACTACTAAGAAAATATTCAAATTACGTTGCCAACTCAAGATCGGGAATTCTGCTCTTAGAATAGAAATGCATGAGATTAGTATTGGGGATAGAAACCACATATGGTATGAATCTGAGATCGGAAAAGTTTGAGAAAGACAAGCGAATCCGAAGGCGATTGCTAGTTTGCTGCTATGCAATAGTTCTCTTTTGGTTCTATATCTATTAATTGTCAAATAGAGCGCAAGAGCTAGGAAGATTAAGAGTGGTGCAAAATCTAGAGTGAACAGAATCTTTCTTGATGCGGTAATAAAGAAATATTCAGGATTAAGTAGCAACGGTTCAAAAGTTAAATGTAGATTTACGGTGCTGAAGTTTGATGCAATTCCAAGAATTATGGCTATGCAGGTCAATAATCCCACAACTAGGTTCTTTGATATGTACAGGATTTTATTTTGACGATCTGCCAGAGTTAGAAGAAAAATTGCAGAAATAACAACTAGTGGAGTCGATACGAACCAACTTAATTCAAAGAGATAGCTGATTGAGATTGGTTGTATTTCGGCTAACCCTAATGTCTTTGAAGCCCAAACAATGCATTCATCGACAAAAGGGGTAAGCGCGTTATTTAGTTGAAGGTAAGTGACAAATGAAAGTAGCCCAATTATCCCCCCAAGCAAGAATCTGAGCGCTCGTTTCCTTTCTATACTCAGAAGTACTAAGAAAACTACTATGGAGACAAGTGCGGTTTGGATTCTAGCGAATATCCCAACAGCAAGAAGAAATCCTGCAATAAAATCCATGGACGCAGACATCTTGTTTTGCACTTTTACCCTGGTGTTTCGAACCAAGATGAAAGCCGAAGTGAGAATTATTAGGTTTGCAGGGAGAGATGCCCAAGGCAACCCCTGAGGGCCTGTCATGAACCATCCCAGTGCAATCAAGCCCGAAGTGAGATTGCCGATGTAGTGCTTGCAAACAAAGTAGAGCAGTAGCGCCAATAGAATTGCAATCGTCAAGGTAAAGAGCTGCATGTCAAACACGCGTACACCTATAATTTTTAGCCAGTTTCCTTGAAGAATTGGATTTAGGGGACCATATTGGGCAAAAGCATCTAGATTTGGAAAAAGCCCGTAACGAACCGCCAAGGCAGCCGGGAAAACTAATCCGTGATGAAGAGAATCGAGTTCGTTGATATTTACCAAAAATGCTTCGTAACCAACAATAAATAAAATGATTGCGACGGCAAATCTCCGCATAAACTTGTTTCCAATACTTCTTTGCCAGACTTTTTCAAGTGATTTAGTCATTGGTGATTTGCTCTTTCTTATTTGGTTAGTTGTGCAATACCATCGATGAAACCTGTACGTGGAGTCCACCCTGAAAGACTTGAAATCAAAGAATTATCTGAAATAAATATCTTCTGATCGCTTGGTCTCTCTTGGCCAAAAGCGTAAGTTATTTTCTTGCCTATCTGATCTTCAAGTATTTCAAACAATTCGAGGATTGAAAGTGAATTCTCAACTCCTCCACCTACATTAACTCCGTATCCGAAGTTCTCCTCCGGCATAGAACTTGCTGCTATAAACAGCTCCACAAGATCTTGAGCAAACAGGACGTCACGAACCTGTTTACCTTTACCATTTAACTGAATACTGCGACCAGCCTTCGCTTCTTCGAGAAAAAACGCGAGCCAGCCTTGGTCCGCTACCGGTTTCTGAAAATGTCCATAGACTGAAGATTGTCGAAAACTCAGTGTTTTGAGTCCGTAAATTCTGTTGTAATCCAGTAAATATTGGTCTGCAATACCTTTTGAACATCCGTACGGCCCGTGAAAGTCCAACCGTTGAGACTCATTAAACCCCTTAGGGAAATTAGGTGCGACGTACCTGCTATTTGTTTCAACAATTTGGACATCATTCAACTCACCATAAAGTTTGTTGGAACTCATGCCAATCACAACCGCTAATGGCGAAAAATTCCTGACATATTCCAAAATATTCAAGGTTCCAAGCGCATTCACTTCAAAATCTCTTCTTGGGTTATTAATCGAAGCCATAAATGAAACTTGGCCAGCCAGATGAACTATAACCTCAATATTTTGAACTTGATCAAGAGTTACCTTAATTTCGTCCCAGTTGCTAATGTCAGCCTTCGTAACATTCAACCCAAATTCTTTCTTCAGTAATTCCGCGTTTTGTGTTACTCCTACGCGTGAAAGATCGTCAATTAAGAGAACTTCCTTTCCAAGTTTCGCGAGTTCCAAAGACAGGTTTGTGCCTATAAACCCAGCGGCTCCAGTTACTACCCAAGTCATAGGCTTGTCCTTGTCAACTCTCTAATTCCATCAATAAGCGAAGTTTTGCAGATATACGTATGCCGTGAATCGAGAAGCGCCGTTCTTTCGGAATGCTGGTCAGGTCCCTCTTGCGATTCAGTCGTAATCATATCTGGACCTAAACCTAATGTTGTGGCGATAATTAGTGCCGCATCGTAGAGAGTTACGCCGGTCCCGGTTCCAATTTCTTTGAATTGATGAGAATACGTGGGTTCTGAAAAAAGTTCGTCAATAGCAAGCTCAAAAGCTAAGTTGACATCTGGCTGATAAACAAAATCGCGAATTCTTTGAGGGTAGTTTAACTTGAGTATCTTGCCACTTGCTAGAGTTTTTCTGCTTGCAGCAATAAACCTATCGTCAGGTTGAAGTCTCCCATAAGTATTATGCAGAACTAAAGTCATGCCGTTGAATCCGGTTCTAGCCAGTGCGCTTGTGTAGTTTGCTGTGCCAATCTCTTTTGTAAAACTGTATTCACTCTCGTGAACAGTGCTCTTGGCAGCCAAATTTTCAGTGGCAGAGGCGACATGGATAAATCTTGAGGTTTTCCTAGCTAGGTACATGGCCTCTACAATATTCATGGACGAGCAAGTGTTTACATCTAGATTATCTCTAAACGCGCCAGCCAAATTGATAACCAAATCAAAATCATTTAATTTGAAATAGTCGGAAAGTTTGGTAATTGAACGCGCATCTAACTGAATATCTGCCCTGCGTGTGTATCCCGTAGCTATCGTAGTATGCCCATGATGTTGCAAATACTCGGCTAACGAACGGCCAATAAAGCCGCTTCCTCCGACTATAAGTAATCTCATTTACTTTGTCTCATAAATCGAAGCCTAAATAGCGTGACCACGTAAGAAGCAATGAAGACAGATAATTTTCTTTTTGACTGACCAAAAAGCCTTTGTTCAAAATGATCTGGAATTTCTACAATGACCAAGTTTCTTTTGTTTCTCTTGATTTTGAGAAGTAACTCCTCCACTATGTCGTAGTTACTACATCTCAAGTCGAGATTTTCTAATAATTCCGTCTTGTAAATCTTGAAGTTTGTCGATATGTCTTTTGCGCCAATCCCAAGAACGATTGAGTAAATGGCGTTCAATACACGACTCATCTGAATTTCTATCCAATTGTTAGCGGTAGAGCCACCCTCCACATACCTACTGGCGATTACAACATCCGCCGAGTATTCGAGTGAAGCCTTCCATAATTTGGCTATGGAGAGAGGAGAATGCGATCCATCTGCATCCATAAAAAGTAAATGCGAACTCGACCTATCGCAAACTTGAATTCCCGTTTTAATTGCACTCCCAAATGAGTCGTCGCCGACTCTTTTGATTGCTCTTGCTCCAAGCGACTCAATTGCTCTGAGCGAATCCTGCTCCTCGTTCATGCGCATAACGACCAAAATTTGGAAAAAAGTTAGTGGTAATTTGTTAAGCTCGGCTAAAATTAGAGGTATCAGTACGTGTAGGTTCTCGCTCTCCTCATACGCTGGAATTACAACCGATAATGAAGGGCCCTTCTTCATGTTTATCGAAACTTTCCTAAGTAGTCAGTATGCGAATCCCGTTTATCCATGAGCCTAGACTAGGGTTAGCTCTGCGTAAATGCGCTACTTTGGGTTAGTTGATTTTCATGTGCCCTAAGATTTCACATTATTCGATGTTAGAGGTGAGGTTAGATTGGACGATCTTTTGAACTCCCAAATTGACGCACTAGTTTCGCGTGCCATGGGCGAGTTACATCCCGACCAATTTTTTGTTCCGGGACAAACTCAGGTGCCTGTAACAGGTAAAGTGTTCGGAGAAGCTGAATTATCTGCCGCAGTCTCGGCGAGTTTGGACTTTTGGCTTACCTCAGGTCCTTACACAGAAAAATTTGAGAGTCGTTTCGCCAAGATTGTTGGAATGCGCCATGCATATATGGTGAATTCTGGGTCTTCCGCAAATTTGTTGGCGTTAAGTGCTTTAACAAGTCCGAAACTTGGGGACCGCGCTTTGCGCTCAGGCGATGAAGTAATTACTGTAGCCGCGGGTTTCCCCACAACGGTAACTCCAATACTTCAGAACGGATTAATTCCAGTTTATGTCGACATAGACCTTTCAACTTATGTTGCAAATGAGGCAGCGTTAGAAGCTGCAATCTCGCCAAGAACACGAGCAATTATGATGGCACATACACTTGGAAACCCATTTAATTTAGATTTAGTTGCAAAACTTGCCGCAAAGCACAATCTTTGGGTCATTGAAGACAGTTGCGATGGTTTAGGCGGCACCTACAAAGGTAAAACTCTTGGATCCTTTGGTGACTTATCCACATTTAGTTTCTATCCTGCGCACCACATAACTACAGGTGAAGGTGGTGCAGTCCTGGTGAAGAAAGCAGCACATAAAACTATTGTGGAATCTTTCCGCGACTGGGGTCGCGATTGCTGGTGCCCACCCGGGTGTGACAATACGTGCCTCAAACGTTATGAGTGGACATTAGGTGAACTACCAGAGGGTTACGACCATAAATATACCTACTCCCACCTTGGATATAATTTAAAGTCTGGAGATATCCAAGCTGCAATTGGGCTTGCTCAACTGGATCGCTTGGATTCTTTCATTGATCTACGCCGAAAGAACTGGGCATATCTGAAGTCTGGGCTTAAAGGACTTGAAGACTTCTTCATACTCCCAGAGGCAAGTCCCGACAGTGATCCTTCTTGGTTTGGATTTGCCCTCACAGTAAAGAGTGGCGGACCAAAGGGCAGGAATCAGATTGTTCAGGAACTAAATGAATCAAGAATTGCAACACGATTACTTTTTGGTGGAAATTTGCTCCGCCAGCCGGCGTTCAAGGGAACCCCTAGACGCGTAGTTGGTGAACTTACGAACACCGACATTGTCATGACAGATACATTTTGGATTGGAGTCTGGCCCGGCTTATCAACCCAAATGCTGGATTATATGATTGAGAAACTTTACGAAATACTTGGAGTTTCAAAATGAAGGCGATAATTCTTGCAGGCGGCTTAGGTACCCGAATTTCAGAAGAGACCATGGATAAACCGAAGCCTATGGTTCTTATCGCAGGGAAACCAATGCTCTGGCACATCATGTCGATCTTCGCTTCACAAGGAGTCGATGAATTTATTATTGCGACAGGGTATAAGGCAGAAGTAATCCAGGAGTGGGTTAAAACCGTAAAGGAGCCGTGGAAGATTAATGCACTTGAAACCGGACTTGATACGCAGACAGGTGGAAGAATTCTAGAGTGCATGAAGTCGATTCCAGGTGAGCGAGTTATGGCTACATATGGGGATGGGCTAGGTAATGTAAATTTGAAGGCGCTTCTTGATTTTCACAACCATCAAGGGAAGTTAGCTTCTGTAACAGCAGTCAGACCTCCGGCAAGATTCGGTGTACTGGAATCTCAGAACGGACTTGTGACACGGTTTGGCGAAAAGAATCAAGCTGACTCTGGATGGATTAACGGGGGGTACTTTGTGCTTGAGCCAGAAGTTAAAGACTACATAGAGGGGTTACATGAACCCTTTGAGTCTGGAGCGATGATGCGCCTTGTGCGAAGGCAAGAATTAGTCGCATACCATCACAATGGTTTTTGGCAGCCTATGGATACCCTTCGAGAAAAGCAGGATCTTGAAAAACTAGCGCTCCTAAAACCTCCAACTTGGCTCGCTGGACTTTAGTTCCTTTACAGTAAGTGCGGACAAAGTTCATTCATTAAATCATCAGGAAGAGCGGGCTCCATTATGTGTAATGGGTTCGAAATAACTTCTCCGTGAGTGTTCCTACTACTAATTATTTTTGGGTAAATAACTTGATCTGGGTCCACTCGAACCACAAATATAGCCGGCTTGTCAGAATCAAATAAACTGTAGAATTCTTCATTTTCATATTCATTTGTTGTAATAGACATTACTGAAATTCCAAAAGCTTCTGCAATTAGTTTCCAGTCAGGTAACCAAAGGCCAGTCTCCTTGTCACAGCCAATATAATGATTGTCGAAAGCAGATTTCTGGTGTGCTTTAATAGAGCCATAATTGCCATTATCCGCAATAAACATCTTTAAATTTAAGTTGTTACTTTTTACAACTCCAAACTCTTGGAGATTCTGCGCAAGCCCACCATCTCCCTCAAAAACTATGGTTCGGCGGTTGGGGTACGCAAGCGCCATCCCAATTGCGCCAGACAGACCCACTCCCATGCTCGCTAGCCCTGGACTTGTCACCCATTTCTGACCACTCTTGTTGATCATTACTTTTCCAAAACTTTCAAAATTGCCACCGCTACTGCAAGGGTTCACATTGTCGCTTGCATTCAGCTTCGAAGTTAATTCCTGGACAAATCTTGCGTATTCAACATATCCCTCGCGGGCAAGATTGCTGACTTCAGATTTGACTAATTTTTCTTTAATTTTTTGGATCAGTAGATGCCAGTTAGAGATTTCAGGTTTTGCAATTAATTCCAGAGCTTCGCCGAAAGATTCTAAAAAGATATTAGGGTCTACATTTATAGATTGAGTTATCTCAGGGTGCCCTTTTGTGATTTCATTTTTGTCAATCTCAACTTGAACAATTTTGGCTTTGGGGGCAAATTGCTCCCAGTTGTAGCCAGTCTCCATCAATCCTAGTCTTGCACCAATAGCAATAATTAAATCCGACTGTTGGACGATGAGATTTGCCCATCTTGATCCGTACCAGTTAGGTCTCCCAGCGAAATATTCATAGTCAAATCCGACTCGGTCAGCACCATTGAAGGTTGTAGCTATCGGTATACCAAGCTCCATAATTTTTTGTAGATCGGAAGTGCATGAATTTCTGTTCACTCCCCCTCCAATAAGCACGAGCGGTCGCTGTGCGTAAGTTAATTTATTGATTACCTCTTGAAGCGAGGATGCGTCAAGTGAGTCAACTTTCCTATTAATGCTTGGAGCGCTATCGGCTTCGAGAAATTCCTCTCTGGTTTGTTGCATTGAAATATCCAGACACACTTCCAAAAATACTGGTCCTTTGATGCCAGTCTTTGTCTTTTCGATATAAGACCACAGTTCCTGTCTACCAATCTGGTCATCAATCAATACTGAAGTCTTAGTAATTGGCTTCAGTATTGAAACTCCGTCGATTTCCTGAAATCCAATCTGCCTAACAAGCCCTCTTGCTAAATTTGTCGATTTCGCCTGGCCGCCAATAACAAGAAGTTCTCTACGATCAACCCATGCAGACGCAACTGCGGTTGTTAAATTGGTCAATCCAGGTCCTGCTGTAACCAAGACAAAAGCTCGTTCCGTCTCAAGACAAATCTCGTTAAAGGATTCGGCTGCTATTCCTGCCCCAATCTCATTTATAAATGGGGTGCATTTAAATCGACTACTAGCCGATTCGATTAAGTGCATAGCGTTTCCACCTGCAACAAAAAAACAATGAGTAAACCCTGCCGCTTTTATCCAATCCATAAAGTCGTCGCTGTACTTGGGCATGGCGATCCTCCGCTGTTAGAAATTTAATGCAATAAGTCGTGTCCGTATCGACTCGAGAGGATAACTATACTGTCGGTAGTCAATTTTGAATGGATTAACATGGAACTTACAGATCGACTGGACATCGACTCCTTTCAAGGTCTTAATACTTCGAGACTTCGCAATAAGTCTATATGTCTCTTGGGGGGTACTGGTTTTATCGGATCATGGTTGGTTTCAAGCTTGCATAATCTCGACCTAGCTTATGATTTGAATTTGAGTATTACTGTGTATACAAGAGATAAAGTCGCCGCTTTTAATAAATTTGCCGGAGTTAAAAACAAGCGTTTAACTTTAAAGGAACATGATTTCCTTAACGGAGCTATTAATTTAGGTGTATTTGATTATTTTATTAATGGGGCAACTCCTACCTCAACTAAGCCGGGACTTCATACAGAGAATATTTTTTTATACCCCACATTAAATGCTATTCAATCAATAATCACTTCCGCCAAGAATGAACAAAATCATCCAAAAGTTCTTAATTTGAGTTCGGGGGCTGTTTACGGTTCGCAACCAATTGAAATTTCTAACCGTGATGAATCACAAGTTGATTTGCCAGAGAAAGCAGACGATTATCAACGTGCAAAATTTCTGAGTGAACTTGAGCTTAACAAGCCCGATGTACTTGAGATTCTGTCACCAATTTCACCAAGGCTCTTTACCTTCTATGGGCCTGGATTGCCGTTGAATAAACATTTTGCAATCGGTAATTTTATCCGGGACGGCCTTTCGGGGCGGCCGGTTAGAATTCTTGGAAATCCAAATACTAGAAGGAGCTACATGTACCCAACAGACTTGGTTGCCTGGCTATTAAAATCGATGCTTGATCCCAAACCTGGTTACTTCAATGTTGGTAGTGAAAATTCTGTTTCAATGGTTGAATTGGCAAATCTCATTTCGAAAATTACTTCTAAGAAAGGGGTTGAATTTTCTAAACCAGAAACCCCGCCTAATAGTTATGTCCCCTCCACTGCTCATTTTAGATCAGAGTTTGATGTTAGAGAAACGGTTTCACTTACCTCAGGTTTATTACGATGGAAGTCTTGGTTACAAAATTAGTTGGATAAAGTAGATCTATAGAAATTATTGCTACTTAGGTTCCAGGTTACGTCGTCCGGTGTAAAGTTGTCCCATGGATGGAATCTTAAAGTATAAGAAACTACTAGCTACTTTTGCAGTTTTGGCAATTTTTCTTTCTGGGGCAGTTTCAGTGCTCGCATTTCCAATCGATATAGTCTCGAGTTTCAAGCAAACGGCGTTGAGGAAATTTGGCATAACACATGCGGGAGTAACCTTCCCTCAAGTCTTAGATACTTCGCGATATCAACTTTCGTTGCTGCCCAATAACTCTATAGATGGGGTTTTCCAGTTAGCAAATATAAATTCCAATAATTTTCTGGCACTCGAGCGCTTTTCAGGAGAGCTTTATTCTTTCCGTGAGGGAACTGATGGGTTCAAACGAAGCAAATTAGGAAATGTGTTCGACCAGCTTAATTTATACTCGAGTAAAACGGCGGCACTAGAAGGGCAAAAAATTGATAATGCCGGGAATGCGAAGGTCGCTAAACCTACGATATTTGCAACCGCTTTTGATATCGAATATGCATTTGATCATGCATATTTAAGTGTGACTTTGCCGTCTAAGAATCAAAGCTGCACATCGCTTAATTTATATCAATTTGATATATCTATGTCAGTCGCGAGACCGATCGCAAATTCAAAGCTTTTATTTTCAACGCCCTGCGTTGTTGACAAGAAGAATCCTACGATGTGGGCTGGCCGAATTACACATTCACCAAATAATCTTTATCTCTCCGTCGGCGAGCAACGTTACGATCCAAGTGGATTTCCAAAGAAGGATTCGCTCTCGGAGTCTGAGATTAAGAATGTGAATTCCGTTTTCGGTAAAGTTCTAGAATTTGATCCTCGAAGTGGTGCTTTTTCGATTTATTCATCCGGGCATCGAAATGCTCAAGGCTTGTATTACTCCACTGATATGCGGAAATTAATTGAGTCTGAGCATGGACCATTTGGCGGAGACGAGGTAAACATTCTCAACAGAGGGGGAATTTCGGTTGGCCATTTGGAACTTTTGGCAAGCCTTACCCCCTTTTCAATACTGGTAACAAGCTGGATGAATCCCGATCGGTCAATCCATCAAAGTCGATTGATAAGGAGTTGGCGAAATTTGGTGCAGTGAGTGGTTCGCAGCCGGGCGCTCGACTCCCTGTTATGTCTTGGATTCCGGGGGTGGGCGCTGGGAATATCGCGCAAGTTCAGAAAAGTTCAGATTTTAAGGATTGGCATGGGAACATTCTTGTATCGCTAATGCAGGATGCTTCTTTACACCGCCTAATTCTTGCAGGTGATTCAGTTGTTCTTGATGAGCGAATTCCACTCGGTTTTCGAGTGAGAGATTTCATTGTAAATGATGACAGATATTTGGTTTTGTCAACAGATCAAGGGCGCCTGCTCATCTACAAGAGCACGGCACAGTAGCAGTGGTTAGAGATTAATCAATGAAGAACGACTGTGCCGTTTGGTGTCGACAGGTAAACAGCAACTATTCCTGACTGATCATCATTTGCAGATGGGTCTACCCAGTCAATGTTTACATCCCCAAGTGATGCAAGTATGTCCTCCTTAAACCAAGAGTCAGCTAGTTGATCCTTATCTGCAATAACTATTTTTTCAATCTCAGCAAGAGGTGTTCCATCTTGTGATGGGTGATCTGCTGATAGCCATTGAATAAAGAACGGAAATTCGCGAGTATCGGCAATTTCCTTAACGCCGATTTGCTTCCACTTCAAATCTGTTCCATTTGGACGAGTGCGATGACCCTCAATTGCTTGGCGACCAAACTTCGCTGCAATAGGTGCAATGTCCTTAGTGCTAAAAACCCAAGTAAACCAACCGCCACCTTCATTAGCTTTCTTTGAGACTGCTTTACCCCAATGAGTTTGTTCCGTTGCTGGGTGATCTAATGGGCAAACAACTTCTATGTATTGACCATTCTTCAATGCTGCAGTGAAGTTTCGTGTTCCGAATCGTGGGTGAATGCCACCATCAACGAATGTGCTGCCAATGCGCGAACCTAAGCGTTGTACTGTGTCAGCAAGTTGATCATGGGAAGTCACATAAGATACATGGTCTAGACGCATGGTAGAATTCTGCCGTATAGCAAGGGGTGCTCATGACCACCCTCAAGTGCTGGTTTAGATAGTTATTTGCGCGCTAATTGGCACATAAGCGCTTCGCAGGTAACTAGTGGGGCGGCATTACGTGCAAGGTTGGCGCGGGCATCCATGAGTGCGTTGATCTTCAGGATTGTTGAATGTTCTGGGTGTGAGGCGGCATAACTTTCAATTTCTTGGCGCATATCTGTATTGATCATTGATTCGGCATTGCCTGATTGCGCCATCATGACGTCACGGTAGAAGGTGGCGATATCAAGAAGTGCACCATCAATCGAGTCACGGACCATGCGAGTAGATCGTGATTTCTGTTCTTTCTCTAGTTCCTTGACTGCCTTAGCTCCGCCGGTTGCCAATCCGCGGCCGGTTGCTCCTTTTCCGTATGCTTCTTGAAGTTTTTCAATCTCTTTTTCATCGCGTTCTTCTGATGATTGGTTAGCTTCTTGCGTTGCAAGGTCGACAAGTGTTTGTGCGGCTTGGAATGCTGCAGCAAGTGAACCGAGTTGAAGTGGAAGCTGCATAATGATTTTACGGTTGCTGCGCACAGATTCATTTATTGCAAGATATTTTGCGCGGCCGATGTGGCCTTGGCTGACGCGGGCTGCGAAGTCAGCCATTCCGGGCGCGATGTTGTCACGGTTTATTAATACTTTTCTTACTGCCTCAAGTGATGGTGTGCGAAATTGTAGGTGGCGACAACGTGAACGAATAGTTGGCAAGACATCATGAAGCGTGGGTGCGCAGAGTAACCAGACAGTTCGTGTTGCTGGTTCTTCAATTGATTTTAGAAGTGCGTTGGCAGCTGATTCGGTAAGTCGATCGGCATCTTCCATTACTACTACTCGCCAGCCTCCCATAGATGGTGCCCATGCAACGCGGGTAAGGAGTTCGCGCACTTCTTCTACTTTGATGGATAAACCTTCGGTGCGAATGATTTCGACATCTGGATGACCGCTCGTCTTTGCCGCATTGCAGTCGGAACATGTGCCACAGCCATTGCTGGGGCAGATGAGTCCTTGGGCGAACGCGACAGCAGCTGAGGAACGGCCCGATCCTGGAGGGCCTGTGAAGACCCAGGCATGGGTCATTTCTTGGGATTCTTCGCCTGTGCGAGAGGCAGATACTGCACCTTCAAGGATATCGATGATGTGTTCTTGACCGACGAGATCATCAAAGACGGAAGACATTTACTTCTTGATTCTCTTTGTGACTGCGTTGGTAGCAATTCGAATTGGCTTGAGGAATTTATTTTGTTGTGGGCCTTGCGCATTGCGCTTGAGTGCAGGTAGCTCTGCAACGCGGGCAATTATTTGTGTGTGAATCTCTTCAACTGATTGAGTTCCGTCCACAACGAAGTAGCGCTCTGGATCCATCATGGCAATTTGAAGGAACTCTTGGCGCACACGCTCGTGGAATTCGGTTGGTTCTGCTTCTAAGCGATCACGTGATTGAAGACGACTAAGGCCAATTTCTGCAGGAACATCGATAAGGATTGTGAGAGTTGGATACAAACTTTCAGTTGCCCAGCGAGAGATGCGTGCGACTTCAGATGGATTGAGTATGCGGCCTGCACCTTGGTAGGCAGCAGATGAATCGAAGTAGCGATCGGTAATTACAACATCGCCACGCTCGAGTCCTGGGCGAATTACTGAGAAGACATGGTGCGCGCGATCTGCGGCGTAGAGAAGTGCTTCAGCACGTGGGCTGATGACTCCGGTTTCATGTCCAAGGAGAATCTTGCGTAAATCTTTCCCAAGATCTGTTCCGCCAGGTTCACGAGAGAGAACAACAGTTTCACCTTCTTGTTCAAGCCACTTTGCAAGAAGTTGTGATTGTGTTGATTTGCCGGTGCCTTCGCCGCCTTCAAATGCAATAAAGATTCCTTGTGTGGGTGCGCCAGTGATTGCACCGAGTTCACCTTGCAGAGCTGCGAGGATGTCTGACCAGAGTGAAACTGTTGGGCGGTCTTTCATCTGGTGATAAGAAACTGAACCAATGAGAACAGCAATGGCTCCTGCGATGAGGATGGTGATTTGAGCGCCGTTGTAGTTAAGGACAAGGTTCTGGAATTTATAGCGGTGCACGCCGATGGTGGCTGCGATGATTGGGGCGATTGCTAGAACTGCTACCAAAGTAATGCGGATCAATGATTGTACGAAGGCGAAGGTGCGGCCGCGGATTTCATCGTGGACTTCCATGCCGAGCATGGTGAAGCCGGTAACCCAGGCGATTCCACTAAAGGCTCCGAGGATTGCAACGATTACAACAGAGAGAACTAAGTTAGAGATCAGCGCAAGGAGAACGAGGAATACACCTGAAGTTGTAAGGGATGCTCCGAATAAACGGCGGCGCGAGAACTGCGCAAATATCTTGGGGCCAAATGCAATACCGATTGCAAGACCTGTAAAGACAGAACCGAAGAGAACGCCGTATGCAGCATCTCCACCACCAAGGTCGCCTACAAATGTGCGAGCAAGGCCGATGACAGCGCCTGCTGCAGAGAAGGCGCCGACCATTCCGATGATGAGACCGCGAATGATTTTTGAATCAGAGACTGCTTTCCAGCCTTGAATGAGAGATTGGCCAACGTTTTCATCTTTACTTGATTTAGATGCTGCACCTATTGGAATCTCTTTAAGGCCGCGGATTGTCCATGCGGCGAAGAGGAATGAGAGTGCGTTGATATAGAGAGCGATATCTACAGAGTTACTTGGAAGAAGTGGGCTTACTGCTGCGATTGCACCGGAGAGAAGTGTGAGCAGTGAGAACAAGATTGCAGCAACTGGTGCTGTTCCGTATGCAGCAAGAAGAGAAACTTGGTTTGCATTCTCTAACTTATCGCGTGGAACAAGATTGGGAACTGATGCTTCCTTGGCAGGTGACCAGAAGAGTGTGAGGCACTCGACCAAGATCATTGCGGTGTAGAGCCAGAAGTATGTGTGAACGATTGGAATAGATATGTAGAGAGCCGCGCGCATGATGTCGACTGAGACCATGAGGCGGCGGCGATCAAAGCGATCGGCGATTACACCTGCGATGGGGCCGAGAAAGACTGCGGGAAGAAGGCGAGCGATAAAGACACCTGCGATTGCGAAGTTTGCAGTTGCATAAGAGCCGCCAGAGAGTTGTTGTGCGAGCGCCGTTGTTGCAAGAAGGCCGAGCCAATCACCAAGGGATGAGAAGAGCATCGAGTTCCAGAGCTTGCGAAAGGCTGGGATTGCCAAGACGCTGCGGCGCGCATCCGGTGCGGGAGCAGCGGGGGTTGGCAGGCTTGCAGGCATGGGTTGAGTCTATCGGGCGCAGGTGTCGCACCTAGAAAGGGCTAAAAGAGGCTTCTTACGCTCTCTTCGAGTGAGTACTTGGATTCAAAGCCCATGGCGGTCTTGGCAAGGGTTACATCGGCGCAGAGGAATGCTGGGTCACCAGCTCGGCGATCAGTCTCGATGACTTGGGTGTCTGACTTATTAGTTGCCTCAAGGACAAGCTTGATGATCTCGCGCACCGAAGCACCACGGCCTGTGCCGATATTCATAGTGTCAGGCAATTTTGTTGTGGCATTTGCTGCAGCTAAATGTGCGCGGGCGATATCGCGGACGTCGACGTAGTCGCGGATACAAGTGCCATCAGGTGTTGGGTAATCGGTACCGAAGATTGTTGCTGCTTCACCTTTGTTGAGTTTGCCGAGAACGATAGGAACTAGGTTTTCGACTGAGTTATCAAGAAGTTCTGGAGCCGCAGCTCCTACAACATTAAAGAAACGCAGTGATGTTCCATGGTTACCCGGTGTATTGATAAATGCAGTCACTGCTGATTCTGCTTGGTACTTAGAATCCCCATAAGGAGAAATTGGTGCTTTTGGTCCATCTTCCTTGCAAGGATCCATTGAATCTGGGCTGCCGTAGACAGCGGCAGTGGATGAGAAGATAAATTTCTTAACGTTGTTGCGCTTGGCAATTGCAATCAGTTCTGTAGTTGCTTCAAGGTTAACTTGGAAGTATTCATCTGATTTCTCCATGGATTCACCGACTGCTTTGAGAGCTGCGGTGTGGACGATGCCATCAATCTTGTGGGTGCGGATTACGTTTTCGAGTTCGTTGTAATCGCGGATGTCAGCCTTGATAAATGGGATCGGGGCGTTGTGGTGAGTGCGCAGGTAGACGATGCGGGATTCAAGGCCCTGGTAGAGCGAGTCATAGATGACAACTGACTTGCCTGCGCGGATGAACTCATCGGCAATGTGTGTGCCGATATATCCAGCACCGCCTGTAAGTAGCCACGTCTCTTGAGTCATGATTGCAGTCTAGTCCGCGCTCTTCTTGGCTTTTCCTGATGCCTTTTTAGCTGCTTTCTTCTTTGTAGCAGCCTTCTTTACGGTGTTCTTTGTAAGCGTTGGCGCTGTGTCTCCTGGCTTTACCTTCGCTGCCTTTTTACGGGTCTTCTTCGGTGATGGGCCATTCTCTGCTTCCCATGCACGGCGGCCTGCAAGGAGTTCGAGTCCGCGCTCGAGAGTCATTGCTTCTAGAGTGTCACCGCGACGAAGTGTTGCGTTGGTTTCACCATCGGTGACATACATACCAAAACGTCCATCTTTAATAATTACTTGCTTTTCAGTGCCTGGGTCAACGCCGAGTTCTTTTAGTGGTGGCTTTGCAAGACCGCGGCGGCGTTCCTTTGGCTTTGAGTAAATCTCAAGTGCTTCATCAAGATTGATAGAGAAGAGTTGTTCTTCAGAGGTGAGTGTGCGTGAATCTGTGCCGGCCTTTAGATACGGACCGAAGCGGCCGTTCTGTACGGTGATTTCTTCGCCTGCACTGTTGGTGCCGAGTACGCGAGGGAGCGAAAGAAGTTGGAGTGCATCATCGAGTGTGATGGTGTCGAGGTTCATTGTGCTCAAGAGCGATGCGGTCTTTGGCTTTGGTGCATCAGCTTTCTTGCGCTTCTTCTTTGGTGTGCCATCTTCCTTAAGTTCGACTGGCTCTTCAGGGAAAATTTCGGTGATGTATGGGCCAAAGCGTCCTGACTTTGCAACAACTTCAAGACCGGTGTTTGGATCAATACCGAGTTCGCGTTCACCTGATGGGGCAGCTAGAAGTTCAATTGCCTTTGCAAGGGTTAATTCATCAGGTGCTAAACCTTCAGGGATATTTGCAAGCTTGCGATCTTGGCCTTCGATGTTTTCTTGTAAGTATGCTCCGTAGCGACCAACGCGGATTTCGATGGTGTCAGATAAATTCATTGTGTTTGTAGCACGTGCATCAATAACACCGAGGTCGAGTGAGAGTTCGTTCAGTCCTGGTTGGCCATCGACGCCGTAGTAGAAATCGCGGAGCCAATCGACACGTCCTGCTTCACCTGCAGCAATCTTGTCGAGGTCCTCCTCCATAGAAGCTGTGAAGTCATAGTCCACCAGCTTGGTGAAGTGGGTTTCTAGAAGGCCTGTTACTGAGAAGGCGAGGAAAGTTGGAACAAGTGCACGGCCGCGCTTTGAGACGTAACCGCGATCTTGAATAGTTTGAATGATGGAAGCAAATGTTGATGGGCGGCCGATACCGAGTTCTTCAAGCTTCTTAACGAGAGTTGGTTCGGTGTAGCGCGCAGGTGGCTTGGTGTCGTGGCCTTCGCATGAGTATTCATCGACCTTTACTGATTGACCGATAGTCATTGCAGGTAGACGACGATCTTCAGATTCTTCATCCTTGTTTTCATCGGTTGCGATGTCATCGTAAGCAGCTAAGAAGCCTGGGAAGGTGATGACAGATCCGTTGGCGCGGAAGATTGTTTCTTTGTTATCGGCGGTCTTTGCGTCAAAGTCAACGCGCATCTGCATCTTCTTGGCATCAGCCATTTGAGAAGCAACGGTGCGTTTCCAGATGAGGTCATAGAGTGCGAATTCATCGCGAGAAAGTTCTGGTGCTAGTTCGCCAGGGGTCTTAAAGACATCTCCTGCTGGACGAATTGCTTCGTGCGCTTCTTGGGCGTTCTTAGATTTACCCTGGTAAAGGCGTGCAGTCTCGTAGACGTGATCTTTTCCGTAGAGCGAAGTTGCTGCAGCGCGAGCGGCTTTGATTGCTTGCTCAGATAAATTAATTGAGTCGGTACGCATGTAGGTGATGTAACCGTTTTCGTACAGACGCTGCGCAATACGCATGGTGATCTGTGCGCCCCAGCCAAGACGTGAACCTGCATCTTGTTGCATCGTTGATGTTGTAAAGGGTGGCTTTGGCCGTTCGGTGCGTGGGCTTTCTTCCATCGACTTAACGGTCAATGGTGTGTTCTTAAGTGAGTTTGTTAAATCAGTTGCTTGCTTTTCATCAAGCAACAAGATGTCTTTGAGTGACTTTTCCTTAACTGCGCCATCTGCTCCGAAGTCGCTAGTAGACGCTACTTTCTTGCCATCTACTGACAATAAGCGCGCAGTAAAGCCAAGTTCGGTCTTTGCATTGAGATCCCACCAAGATGATGAGATGAAGGCCATGCGTTCGCGTTCTTTTTCAACAATGAGGCGTGTTGCAACAGACTGTACGCGGCCTGCAGAAATACGTGGCATAACTTTCTTCCAGAGAACTGGTGAAAGTCGGTAGCCGTAGAGACGGTCGAGAACGCGACGAGTTTCTTGCGCATCAATGAGGTTGTAATCAAGGTCGCGGGTATTTTCTACAGCTGCCTTGATTGCTTCTTCGGTGATCTCGTTAAAGACCATGCGCTTGATGGGAATCTTTGGTTGGAGAACTTCAACGAGGTGCCAGGCGATTGCTTCACCTTCGCGGTCTTCGTCAGTTGCTAGAAGGATCTCATCAGCGCCCTTCATTAACTCCTTAAGCTCGGCAACTTTCGCCTTCTTATCGGGGTTGATGACATATAAAGGTGCGAAATCATTTTCGATATCGACGCCCTCTTTAGACCAGGCGAGCTTCTTTACCTCTTTAGGGATATCAGCTGCGCGCTGAGGCAAATCGCGAATATGACCGACGCTAGCCTCGACGATGAAACCATCGCCGAGGTAGCCGCCAATTTTGCGTGCCTTCGCTGGTGATTCAACGATCACCAGCTTCTTGAGATCTTTTGCCATTGCTTGGGGAAGTGCCTTGGCTTAGTAGTCGATAGATGTCGATTGACGACGGTTACGGATAAGAGCTCCGATAATCACAAGAGTTGCAGCAAGTGCAATCACGAGTGATGTCGACTTCTGTGTAGGAAGTGCGAAGCTGACGATTGCAGGTGTAATCAAGAGACCAACAAGGTTCATCACCTTGATAAGTGGGTTGATTGCAGGACCTGCAGTGTCCTTAAATGGATCTCCGACAGTGTCACCAACAACTGTTGCTGCGTGGGCATCTGTGCCCTTGCCGCCGTAGTGGCCATCTTCAACCATCTTCTTTGCGTTATCCCAAGCTCCGCCTGAGTTTGAAAGGAAGACGGCCATCAGTGTGCCTGTGCCGATTGCACCAGCAAGGTATGCACCGAGTGCGCCAACGCCGAGACCGAAGCCGACTGCGATTGGTGCCATGACTGCAAGAAGTCCTGGAGTGACGAGTTCACGGAGTGAGTCGCGAGTACAGATATCGACTACGCGACCGTACTCAGGCTTTTCTGTGCCCTTCATGATTCCTGGGTGAAGCTTGAACTGGTTACGCACTTCAACAACCACGGCTCCTGCTGCACGAGATACAGCATTGATTGCAAGTCCTGAGAAGAGGAATACAACTGCTGCACCAATGATCAAACCAACGAGGTTACGTGGGCTAGCGATGTCGAGAACACCTTGGTATTCAAGAGCAACTGTTGTGCCTTCGCCGACTGCCTTGATAACGGCTTCCTTGATTGCATCAGTGAATGCACCGAACAACGCAGTTGCTGCAAGAACAGCTGTCGCGATCGCGATTCCCTTAGTGATTGCCTTTGTTGTATTACCAACTGCATCAAGTGAAGTAAGAATCTGTGCGCCTTCGCCCTTAACGTCGCCTGACATTTCTGCAATTCCTTGTGCGTTATCTGAGATTGGGCCGAATGTATCCATCGCAACGATGACGCCTACGGTTGTAAGCAAGCCAGTACCAGCGAGTGCGATTGCGAAGAGTGACAAGACGATTGATCCGCCACCGAGCAAGAATGCACCGAACACTGCTGCTGCGATAAGAAGTGCTGAGTACACGGCTGATTCGAAACCGACTGAGATGCCAGCGAGAATTACTGTCGCTGAACCTGTCTGTGATGAAGCTGCTACATCGTTTACTGGGCGCTTGCCGGTTTCAGTAAAGAAGCCTGTAAGTACCTGAATTGATGCGGCCAAAACGATTCCGATGATTACTGCACCGAATGCAAGAACGCGTGGGTTGATGTTTCCTGCATCTTCAAGAACTGATGGTGAGTAATTTGTGAGCAAGTTGAACTTACCTGGAAGATAAGTAAATGTTGCAAGACCAGTCAAGCCGGCCGAGATAATTGCTGACATAAAGAATGAGCGGTTAATCGCTGTCATTGCTGACTTATCTGTTGAACGCAAACGTGTTGCGAAGATTCCGATAACTGCTGTGACGATTCCGATTGCAGGAACGATCAGTGGGTAGATAAGACCTTCGTTACCGAATGCAGCCTTACCCAAGATGAGTGCTGCAACGAGTGTTACTGCATATGACTCGAAGAGGTCTGCAGCCATACCAGCGCAGTCACCGACGTTATCGCCAACGTTATCTGCGATTGTTGCAGGGTTACGTGGGTCATCTTCTGGAATACCTTTTTCGACTTTACCGACGAGGTCTGCTCCGACGTCAGCTGCCTTTGTGAAGATACCGCCGCCGACGCGCATAAACATCGCGAGCATTGCAGCACCGAAACCGAAACCTTCGAGAACAACGGGTGCGTTCTCGCGGAAGATGATGACAACAAGGGATGCTCCAACAAGTCCGAGACCAACAGTTGTCATACCGACAACGCCGCCTGTGCGGAATGCGATCTGAACTGCCTGTGTGCCGTTCTTCTGGCGAGCAGCTTCTGCGACGCGAACGTTTGCGCGCACAGCAAGCCACATGCCGTTATATCCAACGAGTGCAGAGAAACCTGCGCCAAGGAGGAAGAAGATCGAGCGGCCGATGCGCAGTGACAATGTGTCGGCAGGGAGTGCGAAGAGAAGGAAGAAGACGATTCCTACGAAATATGAAAGTGTGCGGAACTGACGTGCAAGGTATGCAGCGGCTCCTTCTTGTACGGCTTCAGCAATCTCACGCATCTTGGCGGTTCCATCGCTTGCTGCCAAGACTTGCTGGCGTAGAGCGAAGGCGATTCCTAGGGCGCCGAGGGCGACTGCGAGGACCACGTAGGTGATGTTGAGGTTGGAGCCGGTGACTTGAACCGTTGATAGTGCAGCAGAAGCACTCATGTTGTCTCCTCCATTGGAGAGTCAGGGCGCCCCCTATTTGAGGGAGGGTCGCGAAGATTAGGGAAGTTTAGGGTCAAAGGGGTGCGTTTTAGCAAATCTATACAT